>WNFR01001362.1_pt1 | contig 36144 bp, 32 predicted proteins | sample 5400221 | NCBI WGS metagenome assembly WNFR01 (sample SAMN13153357, study PRJNA577476) | soil metagenome | isolation source: 40 cm soil under Madrone tree | place: USA:California | collected 2016-06-14 | reverse complement strand
ACGCCACCGGCAGGGTAATTATCGACGTGGGCGTGGCTCTCGCCCGCCTCGGCGCTCAGAAGGTGTACAGCGTCGTCCTCGCCCATGGGATTCAAGAACTTCGCAAGGCAGAATCATTGCAGTCGATCGCCAGGCCACTGGAGGAAATGTGGTCGGACAGCATCGCGGTTGCACACTTCTGCAACGTGGTGGCCAAGCGGTCATCCCTTTCCACACCCGAGGCATTTGCGGCGGGGCTCCTGCACCGTGTGGGGCATATGTACATTTTGGTGCAGTCAACGAAGCAAGGCTCGTCTCGTGCGCGAGTGTTGGATAGCGCTCTTGTCAATGAATGGCATGCGGTGATTGCCAAAGCCGTATTGAAGAATTGGGAGATCAGCGAGACGGTCTGTGATGCGGTACGCGCGCAAACCGATCTCATTGCGCGGACCGGCCCTCCGAATTTGACGGATGTCCTGATTGCCGGCATTCGCCTCGCCCATCGCATGAGAGATAGTCACCCTCCGAATTTGACGGATGTCCTGATTGCCGGCATTCGCCTCGCCCATCGCATGAGAGATAGTCACGATAGTCGCAATCTCGCGTCGGGCGGCGCGCTGGTGCGCCTGAATCTATCCGTTGAGGAATGCCAGAAAATTGTTGCGGAGGCGGCGGAAGAGGTGAGGGCGCTTGAGCGGGTGTTTCGCGCATAGCGATATCTCTCGCCTGCTGCCAAGGGGGATGTGCGGAGCCATCGCCGGCGGCCACAAATGCGGTGAGCCCCGTCGGCGATAACCGTCGGACCGGGTCATAAATGGCCCGTCGGCAAGATTCGTGTAAAAAGTGCTCATAGCGGCGCCCGGCGCCCAAAGGCGCGTTTTCCCTCACCGCGACCCCTTTGGAAGCCCTCTACGCTCATCCCGCTCGCCAATCTTCCAAGATCAACCCGTGGATCCGCCCGAATTCACCGCCGTTGGACGTGACCATGACGAGGCCGCGGCGTAAGGCGCTTCCGGCGATCATGACGTCGTAGGGGCCAATGGGTGTGCCGCGTTTGGCAAGCGCGGCACGAACGGCGGCCGTCGCGGTCGCATCTTCCGGCTCATAGGAAATCACGTGCAGATCCTGCAGCAGGGAACGAATCATCGGCTCGATCTTGCGTGCGCGGGCGGGATTGAGCATCAACCCGTACTCAATTTCCATGGCGGTAACCGTACAAATCGCCGTATCGCCCTTGTTCGTAGCTTTTAAGCGCGCGAGAACGGCTGGAACGCCGCGGGTAAAATCACTCACCACGGTGGTATCGAGCAAATACCTCACCCGAACGGGTCCTCTGCGGGCTCGGCGAGCTTCGCGCGATGCGACTCGAAGGGCGAAAATTTGGGATCCCCCTGCCATTGCAACACCGCCTCGGACCATTCTTGAGAGTGGGTTTCCTTCTCAAGTAGCTCCTCCACCGCCTTGCGGATGAGGGCATTGCGGGTCAATTTTCGGCGCTTCGCCAAGCGCTTGAGCGCTGCCCCGATCTCGCTGTCGAGATAGATGTTAAAATTCATCTGCGATCCCCCTTCTCGGCCACACATAACTGCGCACAGGTTATATCAAGCAGGAATTCCGCGCAATGGCGGCAATCTGACGGTTGATCTTCATCGTGTTCACTTCTCCTCCACGATCGGCTTTCCGCCGTAGTAAGCCATGGTCATCATGCGGTCAATCATGACGGCAGACCCCTCTCCACCGGGACCGGGTCTGGTATCAGGTCCGTCGGGAAATTGCCAAAGCGTTTCAGGTTGCTGGTGCCACAGGGACTCAAGAATGCGAGATCCGCGTTGCTGAAGCGGGTTCCGTGGGATTTGAGCGCATGCAGCGCCTGGGTTTGATCGACGACGTTCTGCAATGCGACAGCGTTTGCGACCAGTTCGTTGTAGACGATGGCCTTCTCTTGATCCGATGGATCGTTTGATCGCAAGAGGCCGTATTCGCCGAAGGCCAAGTGTTTCGCGAACCGATGGTGTCGCTCGATTTTGGTGGTGCACTTGTGCACAGCCCGGCGCATCGAATCATTCATGATCCAGTCGAGCAAGAACGTTGTTCGCACGGCCTTACCCAATTCCTGCAAGGCCAACGCGAAGCGGTTGCGCGTGCTGTAGCTGTTGATTCGGGCGAGTACCGCGGAGGCGCTAGCGCGCCGCTCTGGATCGCCAACGCCAATTGCATGAAGAGGTCATAGTGTTCGCGAATCAACGACCAGTTGACCATCCCGCTGAACAAGGGATCGCGGCGCGAGTAGTATTCACTGCGTTCTGCCCGATACCGGTTGAGTTTTCGCCAACGGCGGATCCGCGGCATCAGCTCAATGCCGAGCAGATAGGCCAACCCAAACACCGCCGCCGATTGCCCGTGGGTATCGGCGTGCACGCGTTTCGGGTGCGCGTCGGAAAGATTTTCCAAAAGTGTATCGAGAATGTACGTCGCCTCGTAGGTGCCGCAGGCAATAAAGCGACTGAAGAGCGCGATGTAATTGGCCATAGCGGATATGGTGCTCGGCCAAGAGGTTGTCTTCATAGATTTCAAAATGTGTCCCATCGGCCACCGCCGCTTCTCCGGTCCCCCATTGACCCACCAGCTCGAATTGGAGGTACAGATTGATGAGATCAGCGGATGCCGCCCGCAGGTCCGCAATGTCGACGTGCCGGCGATCGACAAAGGCGAGTTGATCGGCGGACACCGTGCCGTTCAAATGGCGCGCAGCCTCCGTGGGTCCCAACCCACAGCCATACGCAAAGGTGGCCAACACGTACCGCCGAGTCGCTTCTTTGATCTGCGAACTTAAGCGCGACGGGGGGCCAAAGTGTCGGCTCCACTCGGTCCAGTGCTCGGAATTGGTAATGGCTTCCAGCAGTTGCCGCTCCGGCATGCGCACCTTTAGCTGTTTCTCGAGCTCTATGGCGGACACTGGGATCGGCAGCGCCTGGATAGCCGTCACGATCGGCCGGCCATCTTTGCCGCAGCGCAAATATCCTTACTTGCCCTCGCTCAACGCCCGCTCGATGAAGCCCTCCTGCCGCTCGAGGGATTCTTGCAACGTTCGAATAAACCCGTCGGCGCCTTCACCCCACCCCTGGGAGGCAGCATAGGCGGCGATCGCGGCCGGATCCGCTGCTTCGCTTGGCAGACGGTCCCAGAACCGATCGTAGCTTAAAGAGCCGGTAACGAACATTTCACCGGCCTTGATCGCGGCGGCGAGCTCGAGCATTGTCACGACTTCCAATTGCCGCCGGTTGAAGGCTTTCATATCGCTCGGATCATCGAGCGGAATCAATGGCTGCAGAACCACCGCGGCGTTGATCAAATCGGCCGGGTCGGTCCGTGCCTTTGCCACTTTTGTCATCGTTGTTTCGGCAAGCTCGCGGGGGATTCGCATTCAATGCCGAGTTTTTGGGCCACGAGCAGCACCCCGCGATCCGCTTGACGCTGGCACAACACCAACAGGCGATTGCGGCGGCCGGCGATAACCTGACGAACAAGGCGGTGCGCGAGCTCGATAGTGCGACGGCCGCGGCGGTGGCAGAGCGGCGGGAGCTTGCCGCGATGATCGGAACAATGCGCGGGCGGTGGAAGCAACGGAAATGGTTGGCCTGGACGGGAAGCGGGGCGTTCTTTTTGGGGTTACTGATCTCGCCGATGTTCGCGCGCGTGTTGCCCTTTGGGTGGGATGGTCGGGTTGCGGCGTACATCATGCAAGCCGATCGCTGGGGCGCCGGCGCTGCGTTGATGCAGGCCGGAAATCTGGAGGCCTGGCGCGGCCTTATGGATGACTTCAAACCTGACGAAGAACAACCAGGCGGTGCTCGCGGACTGTCATGAGGTGGCGGCGAAGATGAAAAAACAGCAGCATTGCACGATCGTTGTGCCGGCGCCATAAAATTGGATCAGTGGGCGGCGGAGATCGTGGGGACGCACGATCAAGCAGTTTTTGAAACCAGTCGAGGATCGAACCGCCACCCTCATCCAAAAAGGGAAGAAAAATCCCCCGCCGCTGCCGCGTAAGTCCATACTTGGGTTCTCTCACGCCTCTGCATTTTTCGTGAATCTGCCCATTTTTTGTTACCGAGATCTCCCGGCACCCTTCGACGAAAGAGGACACCCGCTTGAATACTCCAGCGCCGACCGGCCCGATCGCGATTGTCGGCCTCGGGGCGTCAGCCGGGGGTCTGCAAGCGTACATCGAATTCTTCGAGGCTCTGCCGGCCACCACCGGCATGGCGTTCGTCGTTGTCCAACACCTCGCCGCGGAACAGGAGAGCCTGTTGGCGACGATCCTCGCGCGCTCAACCCCAATGCGGGTCATCGAGGTCACTGACGAACCGCACGTCGAACCCAACAGCGTGTACGTGATTCCGCCCAATCGCAGCATGCTGATCGCGACAGGTCGGTTCACTCTGGCCGAGCGCGACCCGGGTATTCCTCACGCGATCGATATTTTCTTGACTTCGTTGGCTGAAAGTCTCGGGCATCGTGCCCTCGGCGTGGTGTTCTCCGGCACCGGCTCTGACGGGGTGATGGGGATGGAGGCGATCAAAGCGGGCGGCGGCATTACCTTTGCGCAGGATCAGTCGGCGCAGCATGCCGGCATGCCGCAGAGTGCCATCGAGTCGGGGGTCGTTGATTTCATCTTGCCGCCACGCGGCATCGCACTCGAGATCGCCCGTCTGGCGTCCTCTCAGGAGCTATTGTTTGGCAACGCGTTTGCGTCGGCGTCAGAGGGTATCGAGGCGATTCTCGAGGTGATTCGGGAGAGCCTTAAAGTCGATTTTTCGCAGTACAAGCCAAACACCTTACAGCGGCGCATCCGCAGGCGCATGGCCCTGCACAAGGCGACCACCCTCGAGGACTATAAGGCATTGCTGAAGGACAATCCCAAAGAAGTCGAGGCGCTGCACCAGGACATTCTCATCAGCGTCACTAATTTTTTTCGCGATCCGGAGAGTTTCAGCGCCTTGAAGCAGAGCTTACTGCCACGGCTCTTTGACCGCGAACGCTTCGATGAGCCGTTGCGCGTGTGGGTCTTGGGGTGTTCGACGGGCGAGGAGGCTTATTCGCTCGCCATTTTGTTGCAAGAGTACATGCTCGAGATCCAACGGCCGGTGCCTATGGTCATTTTTGCCACCGATGTCAATAACACCGCCGTGGAGAGCGCCCGCAAAGCCTGGTATCCGAAAAGCATCGAACAAGATGTCTCGTCCGAGCGCCTGCAAAAGTTTTTTGTCGAGGTCGATGGGGGCTATTGTGTCGGCAAATCGACGCGTGACCTGTGTGTCTTTGCGCGACACAACGGGCTCACCGATCCACCCTTCTCGCGGATCGATCTGATGAGTTGTCGCAACATGCTCATTTATCTTCAGGCAGGACTCCAGCGCCGCCTCCTGCCGATGTTGCACTACGCGCTCAAGCCCCATGGCGTGTTGTTTCTCGGACCCTCAGAAAACATTAGCCATCATCGGGATCTTTTCGATGTCGAAGATGCGCACCACAAATTGTTTACCAAACGCGGCACCCAACGCCGGTTGGAAGCCGCGTTTCCCATCACCACCTTAAGTGGAGTTCCCGTGCGCACGCCGGTAGTAAGGTCGTTTGGCGTGGCGGCGGCACCAGCCCCCGCTCTCGACCTACAGCGTGAATTAGACCGCGCTTTCGCCAAGCACTACGTGCCGGCCGGTGTCGTGGTCAATGATGAGGGGGAAGTTCTGCAGATCCGCGGCGATATGGAGCCCTATCTTTCACTTGGCGAAGGCAAAGTGAGTTTCAGTTTACTCAAAATGGCGCGCGAAGGCCTTTTAGCACCGCTGCGAGGGATTTTGCATCGTCTGAAGCACAATGAGCCGGTGACCCGTGAGGAGGGAGTACTCGTAAAAACCAACAATGGGTTGCTCGCGATTTCATTGAACGTCATTACCGTGGCAGGCGCCGACGCTTCGCAGCGGTGCCATGGCATTTTCTTTGAGCCTCACGATCCAAGTCAGGTGAAAGCGGCGAAGGTGCCGGCACGGCGTACCTCCAAAGTGAAGTACGTCGAGGAAGCGGAGCGCCAAAACCAGGTCTTGACCCAAGAGCTCGCCGCCACGCGCGACTATCTTGAGTCGACCATCGAATTGCAGCAAGCCTTGAACGAGGAACTGCAGTCCGCCAATGAAGAAGTCCAGTCGACGAACGAGGAGCTGCAATCGAGCAACGAAGAGCTCGAGACCTCGAAAGAGGAGATCCAATCGAGCAACGAGGAATTGACGACCGTCAATGAAGAGCTGCGGGTTCGAAACAATGACCTCAACCGCGCCAACGATGATTTAACCAATCTTTTCGGCAGCGTGCAGATGGCCGTTGTCATGGTGTGGGCAGACATGCGTATCCGCCGCTACACCCCTCTCGCGCAAAAGTTCTTTAACCTCCGGCCGGCGGATATCGGTCGCTCCATCGGGGACATGAATCTGGGCCTTGATCTACCCGGCTTCCCGCAGCTTTTGCAGGACGTGATCGACCAGGGCCTGACTAAGGAGCAGGAGGTGCGAGGCCGTGACGGGCATACCCACTTGCTGCGAATTCGCCCGTATCGAACCGAGGGTAACCAAATCGATGGCGCCGTCATCGTCCTCATCGACGTCGATGTGCTCGCGCGCACCCAAGAGAATCTAAAAAAGCGCGTCGATGAATTGGCCACCGCGGACCGTCGGAAAGGCGAATTTCTCGCGATCTTGGCACACGAATTGCGTAATCCCCTCGCGCCACTGCGCAACGCCGTGCAAATCTTAAAACTCTCTCCCGGGAACGAGGATGTCAGTGCGAAGGCGCGGGATTCGATCGAACGCCAGGTCAAGCACATGTCACGCATGGTCAATGATTTGCTGGATGCAGCGCGCGCCGAGCGCGGGCAAATCAAGCTGCAGCTGGAGCGCGTAGATTTGCGAACTATCGCCGAGCATGCGGTGGAGGAGATGCGGCCCCAATTTGAAGCGCGATGCCAGGAGTTGCACTTTCATGTGCCCCCGGAGCCTGTGTGGATTGAGGGCGATGCCATACGCCTCAATCAGGTTCTCACCAACCTGTTGAACAACGCCAACAAATACACGCAAGAGCGTGGCAGGATCGAAGTCCAGGTTGAGCCTTCCGATCCGCGCACTTCAGAGGCACCTCTAGCGGTGCTTCGAGTGCGAGACGATGGTCAGGGCATCGATCGCGAGATGCTGCCGTATCTGTTTGACATTTTTGTGCAGGCGGAGCGATCGCTCGCCCATACGAAGGGTGGCTTAGGTATCGGCTTAAATTTGGTCCGAACATTAACGGAGTTGCACGGCGGTACCGTCATTGGTCACAGTGACGGGCTTAATCTCGGCAGCGAATTTGTGATTCGTATTCCTGTCCTCAAGGTCGATGGTCCCGCGGCGAGCGAGGGGTCCGTGCAGGCATCAATGACGAGTCCGGCGCAAGTTTCCACGGACACGCAGCGCGTATTGATCGTGGATGACAATACGGATATCAGTGAAAGCACCGCGATCTTATTGACCTATGCCGGACATGAGGTGCGAACCGCCGGCAGCGGGGAGCAAGCGCTCGAAGTGGCAGCGGAGTTTCAGCCGACCGTCGTCCTGCTCGACATCGGTCTTCCCGACATGGAGGGTTACGAGGTCGCGCGTCGCTTGCGGCGAGTTCCGAAGCTCGCGACCGTGCGCCTCATCGCCGTCAGCGGATATGACACCCCCGAGGCACGTTCACGCTCCGTGGAGGCGGGCTTTGACTATCATCTTGGGAAGCCTGTTGATCTCTCGGCGTTGGAAACGCTGATCGCCACATGATCTTGACGAGATCTCACTACTCCGGTCGGGTTCACGGGGTAGGCACCGAAATCATTAGATCGCCGGAGCTGGGCCTCGAGCCATTCATAGATCTGCACGATCAATCGCACATCGTTGTCTTGCGGGAATTGTGCCGCGAGCTGCTTTATTGTCTGCCGAATGGCAGGAGCTATGTCCAATTCGGGCATGAGGGGAGAGCATAGCGGCACTGCCGAGAGATCTCTGTCTGCTAACCCACATAATGGCTATCCGGGACAAAATTCCGTACCTAGAACTGCGCTGCAGGGAGCGAGCGGTCGTGATCCAGAAGAATTGCTGAGGAAAATCGGGGTTTGGGCAACGCGCCGGATGCTGCGGCGTTCGAGTCGCGAGCGGATTTGGACGAAACACAAGCGGTCGAGTTGGGGTGCCGTCAAGGAGGGGGATTTTACGTACGATAGCGGCAGTGCACCATCAATGAAATCAGGCAATTGTCACTTCGCTCGAGCGCCTCGTTGCCCCGTGGAATCCACGATCGGCGATGCTATGAAGATCAAATACTTGGTGGCGACTGGCGTACGCAATGATCCGAATCTTGAACCCAGCCCTTCTAGGCTAGGGACACGGCGCGAAGGGTTACCGAGAGCGCAGTGCGATTGCAGGAGTCTTGGGCACGTGACCCTTTATGAATCGCAAGGCACTGGAAGCGCAGTCGTGTGTGTGCGGTGGAATTCTCCGGCGTGCATTTGCCGCTGTGACAGAGTAACTCTGTTCACCACCCCCAAGGGAGGTCATCATCCGGAACCCGGCGATCAGGCACAAGCTTTGATCAGAAGGCAAACTGCAAGTTCACCGTCGAGACGGTGTCGACCTTCTTCAACGGCGCCGGCGGATTGGTGTTGTCGATGACGCCGTAGCCAACGGTGAGCGCGAGCTTGGTGCTCATTTTGACTGCAAGCTGGATCTGGTCTTGCAGCATCGTATTCATGGACCCGCTCTCCGTATAGAGCTTATTCGACAAGATCGTCGTGGGCGTGAATTTATGGGAGAAATCCACCTCTGCCGTACCGATCCCCTCGCCGCTCTGCTCGAGCGGAATCCTCGATATGACTTCGCCCGCGGCGTTTTTGATAATGGTCTCCGGACGCAATCGCCGGTAGCCCGCGCCGATTTGCGCGGTGAGAGTGGTATCGGAAGTATCGATTATTTTGTAGCCCGTGCCGCCGGTGACGCTCGCCTGGTACTGAAATCCGTCGAACAAATCGTGTTCATACCGCAGTCCGCCGAACGCGAATAGCCCGTCCCGGACGGCGTAATTGGTCTGTTCGCGCGCTTCCCACCGCTCCGCGGACACGATGCCGGCGCTCTTTCCGTACAACGCACCCAGGTAGATGTCGTTTTTCCAGGGACCGTCGAACCGTGAAAGATCGATGTTGCCGTTGATCGACTCGGAGTCGCTGTTGCCTTTCGAATCCAAAAAGCCGACCTGTCCTTTGCCTATCCAGACACCCTGGGGAGGGGGCGGCGCGTCGGCGGCGACGGCGTTCGTGGTCGCTGCGGCAACGAGAAGGGGTGCTACGACGGTCCTCAACAGCTGCATAGTCAAAATCGCTCCTTGGTTTGCGGCCGGCCAGCGTCTGGCCGCTGACCCCACGAAAGATCGGTTTCACAGTCGACCTCCAGATAACTGAGCTGGAGGCTGTATCAGGGTCAGATCAGGTGGCTACGAACTTGTTGGGTACGAGTGCATGACGTGCAAGGCAGCGACCTTGCCGTTTATTATTTTCCACCGAGGTGGTGTGTGGTTCTTTGTGATCGATGTCATGGTGACCGTCGTATTTGAGGTTTCACTGACCAGTTGTGTCGTGGTGGGTACGTTTCGCACCTGCAGTTTGCTGCAACAGCCTCTCAATTCAACACACTGGTTTCAGACATCTTGACGTAAGAAATCCCCTACTTGAGGTAGCCGCCGTGAAGTCATCGGGACAATGGACGAAGGGCATCCTCCGCCTATGGAGCTCAGAAAATCACGATGAGGCGAGTCAATCAGCGATCGCACGCGTCGGAGCCCTGATCGCGATCGGCCAGTTCCCCGACGTCCCTGACCTTCCACACCTCGCCGGTGAGGGTGACGATGTAGGCCGTGTCGCAGACAAAATTGAGTGAAGCGGGCCGGTCCAATGTGTCGGCAAGGATGGTGAAGGAGCCGTCGTAGTTCACCCGCAGCAGCCTTCCGGTGTTAGGCGACGCCGGCTGTCCGGGCTGAATCCCGGCCGGTGCGATCCCCTGCGAGAGCGCGTAGAGCTTGCCGTGGGGGCCGAACGCCGCACCGATAATCATGCTGATCCCGGCGGCCACCTCGTGAGCCGGGGCCAGTGGATCTTTATCGAACAATCTGAAGGAAACGACCTTGCCCGTGACCGGCGTATTCGGGCTGGATTTCGTGAGCCCCGTGGGTACGACATCGTTGAATTGCTTCAGGACGGTAATTTCACTGCCGTCCTTCGACACGCGCAGTATGCGATTGAGGTGCCCATCAGAAACGAGAAACCCGTCGCCGATGGGTTGCAACGCGAACTGGAGGCCGTCGGGCAAGAAGTAGTTGAAAGGCACCGTGGGTGTCGGCGGATTGTTGAACGACCACGTGCCGAGGTCTGCGATGAGCGTGGAGTTGTACTTGCCATCGACACGATAAATGCCATCTTTCTGGTTGCCACCGACAGTGCTATCGACGAGGGCGACCAAGACGTACGCCGTGGTGCCGACAAAGGCGACGTCCATCGGGCCGCCGATACCAACGCCCGGGACTGCCGCAGGCAACGCCGTGGCGAACGTGGTCGCCTTGCCGCTGGAACGATCAATTCGAGTGTACCATGAGCACACCCATCGGTGCTCCTGCGTTGAATCGGTTTTGTATGGCATGTCTCCTCAATATTTTCGCTCTAATTCGGACGGCGATACGTGTTGCTATGTTCATGGTGTAGTCTCCGATTGCCTGGCTAATAGCGCCGAAACGCCATTGAGTAAAGGGGTATTAGTATTCATGTGAGTTATATGGACGCCTCCCGATTTGCAAAGGTCTCTTCGGTGTGAAGGTCGACAGATGAGGCTGCGCAACTTGTGAATAGCTGTTCCGGCCTACCGCGCTTAGAGAGTGCTCGCGTAGGACCCGTGAAGTAATGAGGGCGGCATGACTTTGGCATGAGGATGCGCGGAAGACGCGCTGAAACCCCCGATGGAGCCTCGGAACCGAGGATCCAGTTCGCCGCAATCGGTTCACGACTGAGCGGGATATACTCTAGAGATAGAGTGCATCGTTCTTGGACCCAAATACCATGCTGATCAAGCACTTCTGACAGAACATCGGCAGTGAAGTCGCCCGATAATAACGTCATTCGAATCGGTGCATGGCGCGTCGATCCTGCGCTTGACGAGATTTCACGAGACGGGAGAAACGTCAAGCTCGAGCCGAGGACGATGCGATTGCTGGTTTGTCTGGCGCAGAACGCCGGTCAGGTTCTCAGCGTCGAGCAACTCCTGGACCAAGTATGGAAGGACGTAGTCGTTACACCGAACTCGGTCTACCACGCAGTGGCAGAGCTGAGGCGGGTACTTGGCGATGACGCGAAGGAACCCTCCTACATCGTAAATGTGCTGCGACGCGGCTATCGGTTAGTTGCGCCCGTCGCTCCGTGGGTCGACGCGCCGCCTGCGCTGGCGGCGGAGCCGCCGCCGACCGCATCAAAAGAAACCCCGGCACCTCCTGCGCCTGCGACGAGACGCTCTCCGTTTCGGCCGTTAGGGATCGCTGTCATTGTCGCGCTGGTCGCAATACTAGTGCTGAGCTACTTCGTGGCCGATAAGCTGTGGCTGTCCAAGCGCACCAGCGCCATCGAAGACGCGCACGCACCGCCGAGTACCGTCGTCAGCGACAAGTCGATCGCCATTCTGCCATTCGTCGACATGAGCGAGAACAAGGACCAGGAGTACTTCGCCGAGGGTGTGGCAGAGGAGATCATCGACCGCCTTTCGAAGGTGTCCGAGCTGCAGGTCCCCGCGCGAACTTCGTCGTTCTATTTCAGGGGTAAGGCCACGAAGATTCCCGACATCGCACGAGAGCTCAATGTCGCGCATGTACTTGAAGGCAGTCTGCGTAAGTCAGGCAACCACTTGCGAATCACCGCACAGCTTGTCCGAGCGGACAGCGGCTATCACGAGTGGTCGGAGACCTTTGATCGCGACCTTGACGACGTCTTTAAGGTAGAGGACGAGATCGCCGGCGCTGTGGTCCGGGCGCTTAAGGTATCACTACTCGAAGGAACAGCAACTCGCCCGAACCCCACCTCCAGCACGGAGGCATATACATTGTACCTTCAGGCCCGGTCAATTGCGCTGCGCGCCGGTCAGGTCGATTACGAGGCGGCTATCGATTATTTGCAACGAGCACTCAAGCTGGACCCCCATTTCGCCGCCGCCTGGGCGGAGCTCGCCAATGATCGAATCGATGATTTCGTCTGGCACGCCTCAACACCCTACGAAGAGGTTCGTGCCGAGGTGCAAGACGCGGCTGAACGGGCGGTCAAGCTCGATCCGAATTTGTCGAACGGCCACCTCGCGATGGCTAAACTCCTGTTCCACATCAACTGGAGCTGGGACGCGGCGGAGCTCGAATTCAATCGTGCAGTTACGCTCGACCCTGGCAATGCCGATGCATTGAGGCAAGAGTCATATCTTCTCTATGCGCTCGGTCGACATGACGAGGCTCTGCACCTAGCTCTGAGCGCAATAGCCAAAGATCCTCTCAACTCATGGAATTATTTCGGTATCGCCGAGGCGTACCGCGTCAACGGCAGGTTCTCGGAGGCGGAAGCGGCCTATCGCAAGGCACTTGAGTTGAACCCGACGGGTGCAGGGATTCACATGCGCCTTGGATTCACGCTGCTGGCCAGCGGCGAGCCGGCGGCGGCGCTCGCCGAGATGCAGAAGGACACCGATGAGATGTTTCGCGAAACCAGTCGGCCGTACGCGCTCGATGCGCTGGACCGAAAGAGTGATGCCGACCGCGAACTCGCGATTGTCGAGAAGAAATATGCGGCGAGGTCGGCCGCTATCTTCGCGGGGGTTTATGCCTGCCGCAAAGACTTTGATCGGGCGTTTGATTGGCTCGACCTCGCCTACCGGCAACGCGATCCCGCGCTAATCACTCTCACTTCAAGTCCCTGCCCAAAAATTCTAGTATCCGACCCACGCTACAAACCGCTTCGGAGCAAAATGAAGCTGCCGGAGTAGCGGGATCGCGACAACCCATCAGTCGAAAGTGATCATCGCATTGCTTCAAAAATCTAAAGTCTCGATGCGGTCATCGAACCGACCGCACTCCGAGCCGCACACACCGCCGCATTGGAACGCAAAGGATTCGCCTATCGTAAGAACGACAGCAGCCCCGCCGGCAATCGGCCGAAGCCAACTCCATTTTTCCGCCGGCGATAAAGCCACAACAGCAACGCCATCACCGAACCCCCCGGTAAAACCAGTTCTATCAGCGCATACAGATTAGCGTTGCTTGCCGTTCGATCCATGACGCCGCGATGTTCCCACGACGAGTGGGTGAGAAAGTTCTGCATTACTTGGTAGTCGCTGTCGGGTACTGCTTCGACCATGCGCTCCATGTTGCGCTTCTCAGATTGCATCAGGCCGAACAAATAGTGCCGCGCCGTCTGCGCAACCGAATGATTACCGGATCGAAAGTCCTCAGAATATGGTCTCGCAAATCCATGATAGTCGCCGCCCAGCGTCCCCAGCGGTTTGTCATTGCGAATCCTATTTTTGAATGTGCTACTTCGGTGATTTTCTCTCGATCCTATTTGTCGAGAAAAACGTCATTTATTAGAGCCACGATCATATTGGATATCCCAACATTTTCATATGGTTAAACCTGACCAAGTAGAATTAATGGCATCGCGGTTTCTGCATGCGCGGGCTCGCGTAGGTCTCGAACCACCCATTTACATTGCAAACGGGATGGACTCGATATCAGCTGGCGCTTTGGACATCCATGGTCTGGGGCATGGCCGCCGGTACATGGAAGTACCGGCCGGACCACAGCGGAGCAGGACAGCGGAGCGTCAGCGGCCCGAACAGCCCGACCCATTGGAGAACAATGCCGCTGCAATATGCCGACAAGATCAACGCGGCGAGGTCGGGGATGGCGAGAACGGCGGCGGCCACCGGGCGCGACGAAGCGGCGGTCTCTGAATAACGGGGGAAGGGAGTATGGCAGGTTTAAGCGTGAATCTTCCCGACGGTGCTTTGACCCCGAAGTGTATTGCTTTGGTGCGCGGTGACCTTAGGATATTTTGATTTCTATTTCGTGATCTCGTGGATTCCAAAGCTTGCTACCTAGGCCGGATTGCCGATTTCCCAGGCGATCTACGCCGCGTCTCCATAGCCACGGTGTACGCGATTTCGCCTATTCATGAAATCATGCACCGTACTGCGAGGCTCGCTACAGAATCCAGTGACGAGTAATCGTTTCCGCAGCTCTCGGTCTCGTCTACCAACGTTTCCTGAATTGAAGAGAGATCACGCGACCCACGGGAGATGCGTTGGCGCCGTCGAAGGGAACCGCACTCCGGCCTTGCGCAAGATACGCCGCCGGAATCTGCAGGAAAGGCGGCTTTCGATCGAAGAGATTTTGCACACTCAGTCCGATCTGAATGTCGTCCCAGAAATGTGAGGCCTTCGATCCCGTGCCGTAGCCAAGATAGGCATCCGCGGTCGTCCAGGCACCAATACCGTGAGACGGAGTAAACAACGTGTTGCGGTAGGCGTTGACATGGTTGATCGTAAGGTCAGCCAGAAGCGAATCGGCCGTCCAGCTGATGCCTCCACGTCCCTTGAATTTCGGCGGTTCGCCAATGGTGTTGTCGACCGACTGCTCCGCCGTCCAAACGGCGGCCCGTATGAGATCAGCCAGTAAATACTGCCCGGCGAACCACAGTTCGAATTGACGGTCTCCCATCGTCCAGCGATAGCGGCCCGACGCGTGCAGTCCCCGTTCGATGGTCGACGTCGTGTTCGCAAACTGGTTGTCCACAATCAGGTTCACGCCGGCAGGTCCCAGCCCTGAGCTATCTCCTTGAAATCCCGGACTGTCAAAATAGGGCTGAACGGCAGCCGCACCGGTGTTGTATCCCCAATCGATTAGCTGAGGCTGAGACGCAATCGGCTGCGGCAGGATGTTCTGCTCCTGAATCCGATTGTCGAACCTCAGCCAAAAGAAGTTGACGGATGTTGTCAGCCCGCGAACCGACGGCGGCTCGAAGTCCAGGCCCAGGGTGACGGAGGTGGCCGTCTCGGCATCCAAGCCGGGGTTGCCACCATTGATGATCAAGACGTCGTCCTTGCCGCCGGATCCGAGGCTGGGAAACAGCGCGGTATACGAGGTGATCGGTGCACCCAGCTGGGAGAGTAGCGGGGCCTTGAACGATGTCCCTCCCGTCCCCTTCAGCCGCAGCCCGATTGTTGGCTCCCACAACCAGCCGAATTTTGGGTTTCTCGTCGGACCGAAACCTTGATAATGATCGTAGCGAAAGGCCGCCGACAGCTCCAGGCGACGCACTCCCGGCGGCCCATCCTTGATGAAGGGGGCGATGATTTCACCGTAAGCACTGGCGACGTCGCGCCGCTGACTGTCCTGCAAGACCGCGGTGTCGCTCGACAATAGGCTGTAGAAGTTTTCCCACCGATATGCACCGCCAAGCGACACCTTCAAGGCGCCGCCGGGAAGGTTGAACAGCGGCCCCTCCAGCAGGGTGTCGACGCTTTGGAAGTTCGAGTTGGCCGTCAAATGCTGCGAACCGCTCCCGCCCGCCGCTCCGGCGAGGCTCAGGGGAACGCTGGTCTCCGTTTGGCGCACGCTGGAATAGTTCCCGGTCAGCCCGGCAGTCCACGTGTCCAGAATGTCCTGGAGGAAGCCCACGGTCGCCAACGATTGGGCTGCGTGTCCTACGGACTGCTGCAGATCGTTGAATAGTGCGTTGGTAGCATTATGCACGCCGTTGCTCTCGAAATGCCGGTCACTGTAGAGCAAATCGGCCGAGATCGCGGAGTTGCCCGCGATGTCCTCGCGGCCGGTGAAATAAACACTTTGTCTGCGATTCTCCGGAATCAGCGAAAAAGGTCCGCCCTGCGAGCCGTTCCATGGCCGCTGCGATGCATCGAGTCCTCCCTGATCGTCGAACTCGTAGTCGGCCATCGCGTTGCCGTCATTCCAGTTCTTCCCCACCACCTGAGAGGCCGTGCTCTCCACCGCGCCGCCCTGGGTCGCGCGCCCGTAACGCAAGCCGGTTTCCGCGCCTTCGAACTCATGTCGTGTGATGATGTTGACCACCCCGGCCACGGCATCGGATCCGTAGATCGCCGAGGCGCCGTCATCCAAGACCTCAATGTGGTCGATGGCGCTCAGGGGAATTTGCGAAATGTCCACGGTCGCGCCGTCCAGGCCGCCGGCCGCGAGACGGTGCCCGTTGACTAGCGTCAGGGTAGACCCGGGACCCAGTCCCTTTAGATTGAATCCCGCTCCGCCGAATATGTTGCCCGCAGCGCCCTGTTCGAAGACGCCCACATTGCCGTTCGTGTTGGCCGTCGCTAGCGCGTCCGTCCCCGAATAATTTTCCGTCATCTTTCGTCCGAATTGTTCTAAGGTCGCGCTGCCCGACCTCTCGATCTCGTCGCGCGAATGAACGCTGAGTGACGACCCCACGGGGGTTTCGCCCTGGATGTGCGTACCGGTCACCACGATGGTCTTGAGAGCGCTATCGCGTCGTGCCGCTGCCTCGGCATCCGGGGTTGGCCCGGAACCTGGCCGTGTTTCCGCTCGCACATCGGCAGAGTCTCCGTCAGGCCTCGACTCGTGCAGCATCGAGTCAGCAGCTCCGGACTTGCGGTCATCAACCGCCGGCGGCATGACGAGGATCGCTCCGTCGGGATGTTCGATCAGCCTGAGATTCTCGCCTTTGAGTAATTGATGGACTGCCTCCATCGCCGTCATATGGCCACTCACACCCGGTGTCATGATTCCCTTGAGCTGGTCTGCGTCATAGACCAGTTCCAATCCGAATTGCTTTGCGACTCGTTCCAGCGCGTCCACGAGACTGCCGGCAGGGATATTGACGGCGTGCGCACCGGCATCAGCCGTTATAGGAGCCGCGGCCGACACGACGGGCGGGTAGGCGCCGAACGCCACCAGCGAGGCCGCGAGGAGAGCACCCATGCACGGCCGCCATGCGCCCAACATCCTGTTCTGCGTCATATCCGGGCTTGTGTCTGGCTTAGCGCCGCGTCAAACGGACGCCCGTACTGTCCTCGGCGACGTTGACCGGAAATCCGCTCTTCAAGAGCCAGAGGAAGGCCTCGGAGTCCGTGAAGCGAAACCGGCCGCCGATACGAAGTGTCGCTATCGTCGGGTCTGCAATGACGATCTTGCGAGTGTTGTATCGGTTGAACTCGGCAATCGCCTCCGCCAGCGTTGCGTCATGGAACACTAGGTAGCCGCTCCGCCAACTCAACAACTCGTCGACTTGCGGGGGCTTCGGCTGATCCACGAACACTGCGTCCCCATGCGTGTGCGCCTCGGACCCTGCCGCTACGGGAGTCGCTGACGAATGCGCCAGTAGCGTCTCACGAACAACCTGCACGAGGCCTTCGGTGACCAGGATGCGAATGTCGCCTTGGTCGCGGCGCACGGTGAACTGTGTGCCGATCGCCGTGACTCGCTTGTTGCCAATTTGCACGACAAAGGGTCGTCCTGGATCCTTCGATACCTCAAAGAACGCCTCTCCTCGATCCAGCGTGACTTCGCGTCCCGTTGACGTGAAATTAACGTGAATCCGGCTGTCCGTGTTGAGGGTGATGGTCGAGCCATCGGACAAAGGCACGGTCGCGAGCACGCCCACCTGGGTGCTGTACACCGGGCTGTGCGTCATTGAAGTCCATACGGCCACCGCGACCGTCACCGCAGCTAATCCGGCCGCCATGGCGGCAAAGCGCCGCGTTAGCCACAACGGTTTCGTCGAGCCTACCGGGCGCTCGCTCGGACTGTCGCCTGGCGGGAACCCCCAGGCATCCCGAGGTGGGATCGTTCCCGCTGGTATCCCGGCACCGAGCGCCTTGAGGCGCTCGGAACGCTCCCAGCCGGCCACCAGTCGCAGGTACGCAATCCGGTGCGCGGTCGCAGCGTTCAGCCATGCCTCGAGTGCAGCTTGATCAGGCGGTGTCCACGCGCCGCCCTCGCGCCGGGCAAACCACGCAGCCGCTGCGGCCTCGACCTCAGCGCTATCGTTGCTTGGATTCATGCACGGATACCGTTTCCCCACGTCCTCGCTCGCAGCTGTCGCTCGCACCAAATACCGCCTGAGCAAGAACCCGGACACCGCGGGCCAAATGGCTTTCGACGGCACCCTCGTCCAGGCCGAGACGCTGCGCGGTTTCCCGCTGCGAAAGTCCTTCCACCCGTCTCAACCAGAGAACATTGCGGCACTTATCGGACAGGGCGTCGAGCGCCGTGGCCAATCTGCCCAACTCTTGACGGGCCCCGAAATGCCGCTCCGGCGACAACTCATCAATAAAGACGTTTGAGTCCTCAAAATCCGTCGTCGAGTCGATGGAAACCACACGGCTATGCCGCACTCGATCAGTCATCAAGTTACGAGCGGTCGTAAACAAGAAGGCCTTCGGAGATGTGGGCCGACTGCGACGAGCGCTTTCGTAGACCCGCACATAGATGTCTTGCCGCAGATCGAGCACGTCGCACGAATTCGGCCATACACGGGTCAGATAACCGACCAACAGGCCCTCGTGAGGGAGAATCTCCGTAGCAAACCACTGGTCTAGGTCATTAAGCACCCTCTCAAGATACTGCAGCGCCGTCGCAAAAAATAGAGAAACCAAATATTTCGCCGGTTGCGCGAAGGATTTCGCCGGTTCGCCCGTCTACTTTGGGTTGGACGCGTTGGCGGAAGAGTTGTCGGCCCGCGCATTGAAGCGCGTGACGGATCCAATGTTGGAAAGCGCCATTCCGGCGCCCAGTTGAAGTGTTGGACCCTGTTCGCCGCCCAAATGGCGATGAGAGAACCGGAGACGGATCCACTATGCGCTCAGTCTTGACCTTGACCATGTCCGCCCGTTGCTCGCTCGATGCGCGAACACTGCCCCAATGATCAGTTATCTCTCCGAGAGATGCGAATGAATTGCCAATCGTTTGGCAGAGCGCTTTCGGAACTGTTTCCGCATCATAATGCAATTCCGCGCCTAGCCTATTATGTGAACTTTGCGAAGCGAAGAATTAAAGACCGCGGGGTAAACTTTGGTGAAGGCTTCAGCCTGGTAGTGGCGACGCTCAACCGAAAGGAGTTTCTTTCGTGCGCCGTGACGGCGGTGGTCTCCAATACTCAGATGCCATTTGAACTCATCATCATGAACAATGCCAGCGACGATGGCACTAGCGAGATGTGCCAGATGCTGCAGGCACAACATCCAGGCGTTGTGCGGCATGTTCGACTCAAGCGAAACATTGGTACAAATGCGTATGCGCTTGGTTTCTTGCAAGCGAAATACAAGTACTTGGTTTGCATGGATGACGATGTCTTGGCCTTGTCGAAAGGCTGGGACCGAGCGACGATCGATGCTTTCAACAGGTTTCCGGGTCTTGGTTTTCTCGCCATGAATGTCGTACAAGACAAATACACCAATGGCGCGAAGCCCGATATTTCCCAATATGCCGAGTCCACTGTGTCGGATACCACGATTGAAAAAGGGCCTACCGGGGCATGGTTTTCCGCCACTACCCGGCCGATCTATAACGAGGTCGGAGGGTTTATCTTTCGGCCTTACAAGCCTTATCACTTGCATGACGGAAAATACATTCGCCAATTATCAAAGAAGAACTATTTCGCCGGTATTCTCAAGAAATCCTTTGTCTATCACGCCTGTGGCCCATATTGGGCGGCGGCCTACGGCTACCACAAGATGTGGGAAGTGAAATATCAGCGCAACTATAAGGAGTATTTGCAACTGATAGACAACGTGCGGATCGATGAAGTGCCGTCCGCGCAGTATGCCGAGACTATGATGGCTAAGGCCGCGCACTCACATGATGGGAGCTCGTGAACATGGGCCAACGACGCACCGATGGTCGCCCATCTGCGTGGCGGGACGGTCAATTGCAGTAGTAGGGGATTATGGATCGGGAAAGCGCAGAATTGTACGGCAGCGGAAACAAGTTTCAAAAGAAGATGGGCAAGATCAAGAGAAACGTGCGAATCAGCTCGAGCGTTCTCTTGAGCATCCTGAAGAATGATTACTCGAGCAAGAAGTTGCCGCTCTCCTGGGATAATCTGCCGAGCCGGTTCGATCTCATCAACCGACTCATAGCCGACCATCAGTACGAGAGCTACCTTGAGGTCGGCTGCTCCACCGATGCCTGTTTCCAGCACATTGCCGCAAAAAACAAAATAGGCGTGGATCCCTTCAGCGGCGGTACTCATCGAATGGCCAGCGATGAGTTTTTTGCAGCAAACAACCAGACATTTGACATCATTTTCGTCGACGGGCTGCACCAATACGCGCAGGTAAAGAGGGACCTGCTCAACAGCATTCAGGCGCTGCACGATGACGGCGTTATCCTCGTGCATGACTGCCTACCGCTCACGTACCGCGCCCAGCTCCCGTTCCCGGCCGGCGGCGCCTGGAACGGCGATGTCTGGAAGGCGCTGGTGGAACTGCGTACGCGCGAGGACATCGATGCGGCAGTGTGCCTGATCGATCAAGGAGTAGGGATCGTCAAGAAGCGCAAAAATCGCCATTTACTAAGAGTTGCCGACGCGGATACATTCATCGAATTGCGCTTCAAGGATTTCGTGAAAAAATACGCAGAATGGCTGAATACGATCGCTTATGATGAAGCGGTGCGATTCGCGGACGCGTGACGTTGGCGCGGTGTTTTGGTTCGAGCTGCTCAAACGCTGCTGGCAGCGCCCTTACTTTGTGGGTGATTAGGCGCTCCAAGACTGATACTACGGGGGAGAGGGCTACGGCGTATTTGTCGCCGCTGGCCATGTGGGTTCTGGCGAAATGGATTCCGAAATGGGTTCAAGGATCTGGGTTGAAGAGTGGGCCTATTTCTGGCGGGGTCGTTGGGAGCAACGGAGTCGGAGATCCCCTCACGGCGCAGACTGTCACTGCGGTGCTGCGTAAGGTGGGGACTTGGATCGGTTTAGAGAGGAAGGAATGGGAGAGGATTTCGGGGCATTCTGCGCGGGTGGGGGCGGCACAAGACCTATTGGCGCTGAATATGGATTTACCGTCGGTGATGCAGGCGGGAAGGTGGAAGGATACGAGGATGCCGATGCGGTATGGGGAGAGGGTGTTGGCCGGGCGAGGGGCGGTCAGCCCCCGCTTTGAAGTAGACTCCATATAGATCGATTCGCAAATTCAGCATGAGTGCGTCCGCCGATGCCGATTCCTAACGCAAAGGCATTCTGCAATGGCAAAGACTCTCTGTCTTCCATCGTCCCGACGGCGAAATAGTACCGGGCTATCTTGGCGAGCCCACACATGCGGCTGGTGGGGCCCGCCGCTGAGAGAGCTTCCGACATTCTCGCCGCCGGCGGTGCTGCGCCATGCCCAGGTGCAGACGACGATCGGCAACCTTCCACCCATGCAGTGGTTCGCGCGACGACGGCCCGCGGCTCGCGACACTGCGCTGTCCGGCGACCGTGCTGCTCGCAGAGGACGATCCGATGATTCCAGCGCAAGACCTGGCGCGCCTGGCACCGTCTTCGCATCTGATCGTCGTGCGCACGCGTCACGGTGGGCACTGCGGATTCGTCGAGCGAATCAAGGCGCCGAGCTTTGCCGATCGCTTCGTCGTCGCGCAGTTCGATCGGCGTCGGCGGGAAACCCCGACGGGCCTCGCGGGTTCGATCGGGTGAGCCTCAATGAGCGGCCTTTGAGCGACCAAACTCGGTCACGTAGCCAATCACTGGCTTGGTCATGTTCCGGTTAACCCGTTGTCCTGCCTCAAATTCCTGAAGCTTATCGGACCTTGCGCGATCTGTACTCCGCTACGGGGCATGCGCAGGAAGCGGTGCGCTGGGCAGGCAAGCTGCTTCTCCAGGCGAGGTGACATCGATTCCCGGGCTGCTCACCGGCATGAGTCGTGCGGTGTCCTCATCCGGGGCTTGCTATCATGCGCTGCATGGTCCGTGTTCTGGCTATGCTCATCATATCGCTGCCGATGCTCGCGGGCGCGGTTTGGGCCGCCGCGAATAACGGCGGCACCGAGCGCCGAATCGCCCTGATCGTGGGCAACAACGAGTATCACTTTGTCGCGGGACTGAACAACGCGGTCGCCGATGCGCGCGCCATGAAGCGCGAATTGGAGGCGCGGGGCTTCCAAGTGATCTACCGCGAAAACGCCACGCGCCACGCGATGAACGATGCCATCGAGGAATTCCTCGGCAGGCTGTCCACGGACGCGGTCGGCATGGTGTATTTCTCCGGCCACGGCGTGCAAATCAACAGCGCGAATTTCCTGATCCCGACGGATCTCGAGGCGGCGAAAGAGGCGGATGTCGCCAATGACGGCATCGATCTGGGCAAGCTGTTGGACAGGATGGCGCAGGTGCAGCCGAGGTTCAGCCTGGCTGTGATTGACGCCTGCCGGGACAATCCATTCAAGAGCACCGGGAGGTCCATCGGCGGCAGCAGGGGCTTGGCGCCGCCCATGTCCAATGCTCAAGGCGTCATGGTGGTTTACGCGGCGGGCGCCAATCAACAGGCGCTCGATCGCCTGAGCGCGCAGGACACGGATCCCAACGGTCTGTTCACGCGCGAGTTCATCAAGGCGATGCGCAAGCCGGGATTGAACGTGCAGGAAGTGATCAACGAAGTGAAGCTCTCGGTCATCCGGCAGGCGAGTTCGGTGCACCATGTGCAGACGCCGGCGATCTACGATCAATCGGTTGGGACGTTCGTGTTCTCGGAGGGTCGTGGAGCGGCCAGGCCCGTGTCTGCGGTCCCGGAGACCCCGCTCTCGGAACCTCCGGGCCGCGCGAATGCGCCGCCCGTGGCTGCGGCGCCGTCCGGCGCCTCGGAGCTTCGCCCGCAGCGCGTCGATGTCGCCGCCATCACGGGAGCGCTGAGCTCGGCCGACGCAAGCGTGCTGAGGAGTCTCTCGGCCGCCTCGCTCCCGGCCGCGAGCATCGAGGAGGCGCTGCGGCAGAGAAGCGGAGACGGCAAGAGTTCGGTCGCCCGCAGGTTTTTCGAGAACTCGATCCGGTCGAGCGAGGCAATCGCCTGGTTCGACTCCGCATTGGCCGCGGGAGTGGATCCCAATATGACGGTGCCGAGCGATTATTACGGGCAGGAGGGAGTTCTGCTCGAGGCCATGCGGGCGGGAAACATCGCCGCGGCCAAGGCCTTGCTGCGCAGAGGCGCGAGTCCGCATGCCTACCAAAATCTCTTCTTGACCGCCTCCTCTCAACCGCGGTTTCTGTTCCCCTTGCGCTTCATCGCGGAGGACGACCGGATCACCTCGAACGAAAAGCAAGATCTCGCCAAGGCCTACCTCGATGCCGGTGCCGTCATCCCGAAGCCGCTGCCTCCCGCCGGCGGCAGCGGCTGGGATTCGACGATGCTGGAGGTCAACAACCTGCAGGAGAAGGTCGCGCCCCAGCTGGGAATCAAATTGACGCCGACGCCGACGCTGTGCGAACGGCCGGCGACCGTGATTTGCAAGGCGTCTTCGAAGAAGGGCGAGGACTGGTGCGCCATCGTCGCGGCTACGCCGAAGAAGCTGAATTTCGTCTACGGCAAGAGCAGCACCTCGCCGCTCTACGACGTCAGCCTCGTCTATCTAATCGGTATTGCGGGCAACAGGGCCTATTATCTTGCGTTGACGAAGCGTATTACCTGGGACTATGTCCTGGTGGAGGTCTCCAAGGACGCCTCGAGCTGGACTGTCCTGCGCATGATGTCGCCGGATTCCGGAATGGGACTTTGCAAGAAAGATGACAATGGATACCAGCCCCAGGAATGCTGGCGCAGAATCCCCCTGCAGCGCATCGCCGGAACGGACGAGATGCGTTTCGAGGACTGGGGCCTGTCATGGAAGGTCGCGAAGGACTCTTGCTAGGGGTCCTCTCGCTTTCCGTGCAATAACATACAGTAGCGGGAGGTGCCGTTGAGGAAACAATCGCACTGGAACACGGAGCGCAGTAATCGACCCAGGTGGACGACGGCTTCGTAGAACGTGTCACCGCAAGAGGCCGATCCGAAGCGGGTCGTGCCGTGGACGACGGCGTATTCGTCGCCGTTGTCGATGCGGCTGCTGACCGAATGGTTGCAAGAATCGGGGTTAAAGAGCGCACCTATTTTTGCTCGGGTCGTTGGGAGCAATGGAGTCGGAGATCCCTCACCGCGCAGATTGTGACGGCGGTGCTTCGCAAAGTTGGGCAATGGATTGGGTTGCCGCGCCAGGACTGGGAGAGGATTTCGGGACATTCGACCCGTGTCGTACGACATCGATGGCAAGGCTCAGGCATGGTTGACAAATGGGCCGCCGATGGCGCGAATCCACGATGATGACATCGGCGAGGGTGTGGTCCATCTGTATGAAGGAATTCCTGATGGCCGATTTTCTGCTTCCCCGCCTGATTCGTGATGTGGCGGACGGTCTGACAGCGAAAGGTGACGACTTGGGTACCAGAGAGCCGCGCTCGGTCAAGTTCGAGGAACTCAAGGCGCTATTGCTCGATACCGGAAAGCGCGATTCCGTCGCGACACTCACGGGCGCCGGCGGCTTTGGCAAAACCACCCTGGCGTGCGCGCTTTGTGATGATGATGACGTCATTCTCGCATTCAGCGACGGTATCCTATGGACCACGCTCGGTGAACAGGCAAACATTACTGGTGCACTGACCAAGCTCTACGCACGTTTGACCAATAAGGACGTGCGGCCGGTATTCACGGATATGGAGGATGCCGCGGCGGCATTTGCCGAAAGGCTCCAGCACAAGAATTGCCTGATCGTCATCGATGATGTCTGGAATTTGGATCACCTGAAGCCGTTTCTGCGCGGTGGCGCCGACTGCGCTCGCCTAATCACCACCCGGATGATCGATGTTGCCGGCGAGGTGACAGCAAAGCCCGTGGCGGTCGACGAGATGACCTCCGATGAGGCTGTCCAGATGCTCGTCTCGCGGCTCAAGACCCGCCCGCCGGACTCTGAGCCATTCAGGCTTCTCGCTCGTCGGCTTGGTGAGTGGCCGCTACTACACCTTTGCTGTCGAGCACTTGGTCCTGCCTGAGTACTAAACCGCCTTGGCTTCAGGGGCGGGAGTGTTGTGGTCGGAGAGGGAGAGTACGCTGCACACCCATCTACGCCAAAGTTCAGTACGGCCTTTGGCCTTGAATTCAATTTACAACTAATTTATGAGGCGACAATGGCCAAGATCAAGTATTTCGTTTTCACCGCGGCAGCCGCTCTCGTTTTCACAGCCTACGCCGGAAATGCACCGGCGAACAATGCAAACGCCGCTAAATTTAACACGGCTGAAAAGACCGCTCCGGCCGCACCTACTACCCAACTTTGCGGTTGGCCGACGGCACAGGCGCTGCTGGGATCGGCAGGACCGCACTGGGCTGCGGCTGCGTCCACGTGCGCTTCTCGACGAGGTTCGGCGTTTCATCCAACGCGCCGAGTGGTTCGATTCCCATAGCGGTAAGCCGTTCGATGAGTTCGCCGAATACATCGGCTTTGCGCAGCGACCAGGTCGATGCGAAGCAGCGCCAGAAGGACCAGCCGGCCCGCTCCAGGATGCGTTGCCGGTCGATGTCGTGCCGCCACCGATCGGGACCGTGGAACTCGTCGCCGTCGCATTCGATGGCAAGCCGCTTGTCGCCGCTGCCTTCGACCACCATGTCAATGCGATACGCTCCCGTCTTAACCTGCGGCATCACTCGATAGCCTAGGCTCGTCAACGAAGCGAAGACGTCCCGCTCGAATCCGGACTCGCACAGATCGAGGAGGGAAACCGATTCCAGCGCACTGTTGACCGCCGGCTTCTCAAAATAATTGAGCAGCGTCAGCCGCAGATCCTTGTTGGAGAGTTGATCGAGCCGGATGGAACGTACCAAGTACATCCGGTCGCGGGCGCGGCTTGCGGCAACATTGAAGCGTTGATTGAACATCGCACCTGAAATCGCCTTGCACTGCTCCGCATCGACGACCAGGGACAGGAACATGATGTCCCGTTCGCTGCCCTGAAAGGTCGAGGCGTCGCCACAGAGGAAGCGGCGTTTCAGCAATTCGGTCGCGGCGCACCTCTTTCTCACGACAGAATCGATATACTTCGCCTGATCCATCCCGAGCAGGGAGACCACGCCGAGCGTTCGATTTGCCAGCGCCTCGTTGCCGAGGATGGCCTCGATCTCGTCCGCAATCGCCCGCGCCTCGAACTCGTTCCGATCGTGCCGGTCGCGGCGGCCGCCCTCGACGAACAGGTCGACCAGCGGCGGATCGATGCGCTCGGAAGCTTTCGGGATGCGCAACGGCAGAATGCCATTGCCGTAAAACGTGCGGTTCGAGTACGCGATGATGGCCGGTACGCACCGGAAGTGCTCGCGCAACATCACCTGCTGTGCGGCGAACACCCGCGCGGCCAGCTCATACAGCGATTTTTCCGGCGTCATTTCCACGCCGTAGGGCTGCTCGGTCAGGAATCGAAGACGCAAATCGGTGATGGTCTGGGCATTGATGAAGCCGGCGGAAGGCGAGACCTGCTTGTCGTCGCCCACGACGAGAATGCGCTTGCCTCTGACGATGGCGGGCAGCGCCCAGAGGTCGGACTGGCTGGCTTCGTCCACGATCACGAGATCGAAGGCGCCGACCTGAGCGGGCATCGATTCACTGATCTTGGCGTGACTCATGATCCAGCACGGCACCGCGGCCACCGCATCGAACATCGCATCGCGCGCATCCCGCCGATAGCGCGCGGCATTGGGTCCCGTTCCCTGGCCGATCCGCCGGATGGCCGCGCCATACCCGGCCAGCGCTTGCAGGACACGGGGTGTCGCCTTCGACTTGGTGGCGAGCCACGCGGTCTTCGACACCAGGTCCCTGTAGAAACGGGACAGGCTCTCCTCAAGCGCCGTGCGCCTGGCGTTTAAGCTCACCAACTCATCGCGCGAGTCGATCTGATCGAGATGGGTTCTGACTCTCGCCCAGGTCCACGCGTCGCGCCAGGTTACCGGGAACGTGGTGTCTTCTCCGTCTTGTCCTACGCAACAGGTGCGCACGCGGACGGCGAGCTTCACCGCGCCGCGCGCTTCGAACCGACGGGCGTAATCGCGGATAATCGACAGCGTGAGTTCCAAGGAAGAGATACGGCGCAACTCGTTGGTGATGTCCGCATATTGCGCCAGCACGTGGCTCTGCTTCGCGGTTTCGCTGCCGAGCGTCCTTTCGATGAATTCGCGCAGGCGGATCATCACCGGTCCGTCTTTGCCGGCCAGCTTCTCACGCAGCGCAAACAGTGTGATCGAGTCCATCGTCAATGCGGCGCGGTCGATGTGGGCGCCGAGTTGATCCTGCATGTCTTGCAGCCGCGCGGAACTGCCAAAGGACCCGCTGGCAGGTTCCTCATCGAAGATCCGTTCGGCACGGCGGGGAAATGACGCGTCGTGCACGGTCGCCACCTTGTGCGCGATCTTCGCGAGGCTGCATATCGCCTCGAGCCGTTTCAGGTTCGCGATCCCGCCTTCCAATCGCGGCACGGCCAACGCGTCGGCAATTCCGTTCCAGCGGTTTTCGAACGAGTGGACCTGCGTGCGAAGATCCAAAAACCGGTTGACGTGTGCCCACTCGTCGGCGCTCGCGGGGGACAGCCCCGAAATCCTGATCGCCTCGACGTAACGCTTCGCGTCGGACAGCCCGAGCGCGAAGGCCCCGAACGGCTTTCCCGTTTTTGCCGCCTTCGCGACGGCCTCACGGACCGGCGCCGAGATCGCCGGGGCCGGCGGCAACTCGACGGGCCGCATCAAGAATTCCGCCCGGGCACGGATCAAGTGTGTAGCGTCGTTCAACACCGACTCGAACGCGATCCGCTCGGACGCGAAGCGCGGGCTGCCCAGCTTTTCGCGCAGCGGCATGACCCAGGGGGCGCCCGAGGTTTCGAGCTGGCGAACCTCTTCGGCCGCGATTTCGATGGCGCCGCGCAGGCGGCGGGCCGCCTCGATCAATTCCGGCGTCGAATTCTTGAGGCGCAAAAGCCTGCCTGATTCGATCATGTCGTCGACTTTACGAATCTGGCTCAAGGCATCGTGCAATTCGGCAATGACGGCTGGACCCGGCAATTCATCCGCCGACAGCACGGTGGCGTTGGCGTAGACGAGGTCCGCCCCCAGCTTGTGGCGCGTTGCGCGCAGCGTCGCGGCTTCGGCATCGCTCAAGGGCGGGGAGCAAGACGGGTCCAACGACAATACGTCGTCGAACCACGAATGCTGCTCTGCACCGGATACGACGAGATCCGCGAGCCTCTGCGCTCGCAGGGGCGTCTCATTAACTTCGATTTCCTCGAGCTGGGGCATGGCAATGTCATCGACGCGCCGGTCGATGGCGCTGAGTTCCGCGTGTGCGCGGTTGATCGAACTCTCAAGCAGCCGGATTTCCGCGCGCGTCTCTTCGGTGTTGAGCTGCGATACCTGGTGCTGTATCGCCTCGATCGATGCCTGAAATTGCCGCACGCCTTCCTGGTCATTGGTCAGCAACGCAACGCTTAATGGGCGGACCTGTTCGGGGATCATCGATTGCAGTACTTTGAGCGCCTGCTCGCCGCGCGAGGTCACGAGCACCCGCCTGCCGGTGGCGACGTAATGGCAGATGATGTTGGCGATCGTATGCGTCTTGCCCGTGCCCGGCGGGCCCTGAACGGTCACCCCGGGGCTGTGCTCGAGGCGCTGCATGATGGTCACTTGTTCCGCGTTGTACGGCAGTGGGAAGTGGAGTTCGACCGGCTTTTTACCCGCGGTGGTGTCGCCGCGGCTCGACAGCCCGCGAAAGTTGATCGACTCGTGCACAATGGGCGCATCGGCCGGATTGGACACCAGGGCTAGCGGGCCCTCGGGTATCTCGCAGCCGCCTTCGATCGTCGATTGCAGGCGTTTCAAGTCTTCGATCAGGTAATTGTTCACCCGCGGGCGCGAAAACAGCGCCCAGGAGTCGGTGACGATGAGCTGTTTGCCGCCCGCGGGGACCGCGGCACGGGAGTTCAACACCTCGAGATAGCTGCCTTTGCCGTCCAGGTTCGTCGCGACCAGCTTCAGGATGTCGACGTAGCTGCTGGCGTCGAACGGTGTGATCAGTCGTTCTTTTTGACGGCCAAGAAATTCGCGTCCGGTACGCTCGATGTCGGCGGCGCCGATTACCTGGCATTCGATGAACGGATCGAGTTCGAGCTTCGCATCGACCAGCCGCGGACGCACTTCCAGCATCATGCTGTTCTCGTCGAGGGAGATTTCGACCGACTGGGTCAGAATCGGATAGTGCAGAGGAAATTCCTCCCCGTCGTGCGTCATCCGCCAGGACGCCACCCCGATGCCCCACACGAGTTCGGTGGGGTTGGCCGTCTCGCCGCCCTCGATCTGGTGCTTCAGGGAGAACAGGTCGCCGTACAGCGCAATGGTCTGTCGCCGGGGCTTTTCGCATTCCGACCAGGTGACCCATCGATCCCTATAGGTCTCGAATGCCTTCTCCACGGCATTGGACAGGGTCTTCTGAAGCAGGGCGCCCGGGTTCAGGGACGGGGGCGCCCCGAACGGGTCCTCGGAAATCAGGAACAATCCCTGTTGTCCATCAGCCGGTTTGGGCGCGCCTTCTGCCTCAAGGCGCGCCACCCGCAGCCAGACATGGCCGTCGTCGGACTTCGAGTCCAGTTCCACGCTCGGCAAGCCCACGAGATCCAGCGGTTCCCGCTTGAACCCCGCGTGTCCCGAAAGGTAGTAGGCAGGGGGTTCGACACTCTTGAGCTGCTCGCCGACGTATTCGAACAGGCTGCTCAAAAGAGCACGGGGTGCGTTAGGCATGCGGCGGCTCGGGAGTTGCGAGGAGCTTCAGGGTATCGGCTCCTTCTTCTGCGCGCTTTGACGTGGAACACACAAATCAGGATAGAGGCGGAGTGAACCCCCGTGTCCGCCTTGGCCCTGGCGCGTCGATAGGGCCCTCTACTGAGAGAAACTACGTGACTGCCGTATTGGGGTGACGTCAAGATTCGGATCAAAACGTACGTTATCGGCACCGCACCAACAACGAAATCAGGCAGTTGTCACTTCGCCCGAGGTCTCTCAGTCATCCAGAGAATGCGCGACAATGCGGACAATGTAATACAAATCAAACTCTTGCTGGTGCTTGGCGTGCATAAAAATCCGAATATTGAAGTGGCCCCGTCATACGCGCACCACCACCCTCTGCTCGATGGCCGTCGCGACGGGGGCGGGCAAATCATCCCCGGATGTGGTGGCCCGTAATCCCAGTCCGTTTGTATCGCGGCCTTCGGATCCGGTCGAGGTACTTCGTAACCAGCTCCAAGTCCACTGGATGATGGCAGGCACGCCGGCACGCCGACCATTCCGCAGGCCGATTATGACCCGCTGGCTGATGCGTGTGGTGAATCTCGGATATCCACGCGCGAGTGTCCGCAAGGTGCCCCAAGTATGGTGTCGGCATCCTTATTGGTTGTCATTCTGTCCCCTTAACTCTGTCACCGAAGCCCCTCCGCGGGCCGACGGCGGGTGCGGGTCGTAATGTCGTTAGGCACTCTACGATTGATTGCAGCGCGCGCGTCACCTCCCCTCTCGTGTCAAGGGTGTCACTGCAGAGCGTACGGGACGCAAATCTCTTGGGCGGCCCGTCTCGGCAGCCGCCTGGATTGACTCCCTACGCGTTGCGCTGAGGCTCTTGGCGATCTCATTCATCGTACCCGTGTTTTCGTCCGCGAGTAGCGCGAGTAACAGATGGCGCTGGTCGATCTGGGAAGCGCGTTCCTTCCGTGCGATCAATGCAGCGTTAGCGATCGAGAGGTCGGCGTCAAGCGAGCCAATGGAAACACCCTGTCCGCGCTCATTCTCAGTGCACCAAGCCTCACTTGTGCGCCGCACACCCCAAGATCTGGATGGTCTCGTGGCTAACGACTACCAGGGCAGGATTCGCACCCGCTTGACCTACGCGACATTGCCAGGTCGCAACCTTGAAGTCACCCCAACTCCACATGCAATCTCAATGGTTGGCAGGCTGCCTGGCGGGAACTGACGAACGGCGGGCGCGTACGTTATCGCGATTGCATACGATCCTCGATCGCGCGCCGCATAGCACCCAGTTTGGATCGCTCTCCTCAGAATCGGCCACTCACGTGGTTGATCGCGCGTCGTGCTTGTTCAACCGTAGACTCTGGTTCAAACTTCCAATTGCAAGTTGTGGACAATCAGGTGACCGGTCGCGACCACCGCGGCACACGCTTCTGCTTCGGGGAAAGGAAGGATTTTGCACGCTCGTCATCCAAGTGTGAATGTCAGCCAAGCGTTAGCTGCCGCTCTCTCGCTTTGCCTTTCCACGCCGGTCGTTCGTGGTCAAGTGGGCCGGCAAACGCCAATATTCGTAATCCATGGAACGCCGAAGACCTGCAGTGCGATCGCGCAATTGGATAATGCGCTGTCGTCGGATTATCAACCGTTTTTTGCTGGATGGATTGAGAAGGACTATGCCGACGCAGTCGCTTGGTCTGAAGCATGTTCGGGATACGGGTGGCATGTACCAGGACGCCCCCGAATTCCGCTCTTACACGCGCAGCACGACAGGGTGCTGCGACCGGCGCAAACGCAGATGATCTCCAGCGAGGTGACAGCCGTTGCACTACCGAGTCCTCGTGTTCGAGCTGATGTCGCGGCGCAACCGCACATCGCATCGAGCGCAACGCACGAGTTGCCTCCTGAGGACGCGGCTGTCATCGGAGCCGACGCCACGATCAGATCCCATTATGAAGACACGCTTCCCGACATCGCCCGGCGCTACAACCTAGGCTACGAAGAAATCGCCCGTGCCAATCCTGGCGTCGACATGTGGTTGCCCGGCGAGGGCACGCGGATTCTGTTGCCCGGCCGGCGCATTCTGCCGCCGGGATTACGTGAGGGTGTGGTCGTCAATTTGGCTGAACACCGGTTGTATTACTTTCCCAAGCCGAACAAGAACGAAAAACCAGTGGTCATCACCTACCCGGTGAGCATCGGCAAAATGGGGAAGAACACGCCCCTGGGGCAATCCTACATCACCGCTAAAATCAAACATCCCTCCTGGTATCCGCCGGCATCCGTCCGCAAAGAGCACGCTGAGCTCGGTGATCCGCTGCCGGCGGTGGTGGGCCCCGGACCTGATAATCCGCTGGGTGACTTCATGATGCGGCTCGGCTTCGGCGATGGTACCTATGAAATCCACGGAACGAACAAGCCCGTGACGGTTGGCATGGGCATCACCAATGGCTGCATTGGCATGTACCCGGAGGATGTGGCCGTGCTGTTTGCGCTGGTTCCAATTGGCACACCGGTACGCCTCATCAATGTGCCCCTGAAAGTCGCCTTGAGCGGTGGCACCCTGCTGCTCGAGGCGCATCCACCGGTCGACGCGCAGGGGCAGAGTTCCGAGCCCAACATCGAGCGGTTCTCCGACCTGCTGCGCGCCACGGTGCACGACGCCACGATCGCAATTCTCTGGGACTACGCGCGCCAAGCGCTGCGGAAGGCCGATGGTGTCATCGCCACGGTCGGGCTGGGCTATTGAAGGCCCGTCGGGAGCATTCGTGTAAAAAGTGCTCATAGCGCACGAAAGGGCGCAAGAGACAGGGAGTTTCGGCGGTCATCGGGCACGCGGATCGTTTGGTCATGTTCGGCTTCAGGCGGCCGCGCGTTGCTCGGCTTCCCAGCCCTTGCAGGCCAGGAGTACTGAGAGTGGTCCGTTCCGGGTGCTGGGTTGAAATTTGAGCGCAGTTTGCGTTGGTGGTAGCGTCAGGCGATGGGCGCTGAGCAGAAAGTGGATGCGGTGCAGCTCAACACGCGGCTGTGCGGCGTGTCTCCGCCGGTCACTCGCCGGTTATTGATCACTGAACAGGCGACTCTGGCGCAGCTGCACGCTGCCCTGCAAGTCGCCTTCGGCTGGAGTGACCAGCATCTGTATTCTTTTCAGATCCGTGGCTGGCAGTTTGGGGACCCCGGCCGGGCGATCGAGTTGGCGCTTGCCGGCGGCGGTGTCGATATGCCGCTGGCGGCATTTGCGTTCGAGATCAATGAAACCTTTCAGTACCACTACAATTTATTTGTCCCATGGAAGATAACTGCAGGATCGCATCCCGCAGTGTGGTCCCGGTGACCGAACCATTGGGTTGCCTGGCTGCACGGGGTGACCCTCCCGATGAAGACCTCGAAGGCGCCGCGGCATATGCCGACTGGCTGGAGAGCAGCAGCCCGGCATGGGCGGTCCATCAGATCGAGGAATTGCTGGAAGAAGGTTTGGACAGCGCGCAATTTGCGTGCCGAAATGCTCGACATTGTCGGCAGCGCTCGCCTGAGGCAACCCCGCCGGCGTTCGATCGATCGGCAACTGAAGGTACTACCGGCAATCAACTGGGACGCCGGGAGCATTTATGAAGATGCGGATTCAGCTGATCATTGAGAACGAGTCAGGACTCACCACGACCGCAGAGATCGCCGCGATCGAGCGTGGAGAGGCTGACGACCTGGTCGGCATCAGCCTGGAGGAGGCGAAGACCATGACGGGGGGTGTGCAACGCGCCTTGGTCGAAAGCCAAGCCCACGAAGCGATCCATCGTGCTTCGACCTGCCCTGAATGTCAGGCGCCGTGCGACGCAACGGCTCGCATCGAATGAGTTACCGCACGCCTTTCGGTCGACTGGAACTGAATAGTCCACGATTCTATCAATGTCGCTGCCAGACAATGGGTCGCGTGATCGCGGTATCGAGTTCGCGAACATGGGCGCGTCCCCCGGCATCCACGCCGACACGAACAATATCCCAGCCCTGCCGCTCGAGCCACGCGACGGGGCGGGCTGTCGCAGGGTGTTCTACCATGGACGTTACAATACGACGGCGACTGGTGCGCGCAGTCGTGCCACGAATGGCAAGATTGTTGGCTTCAGTGCCGCCGGACGTGAATATGATCTCGTCAGGGTCACTACCCAATGAGTGCAGCAACTTCGGTCCGCGCGCGCTCGATTGCGTCGTGCGTCCGCCTACCGTAGAGGTGGCGACTCGACGGGTTGCCGAAGTGCTCGTGTAGATACGGCAACATGGCATCGACGACTTCGGGCAGCATCGGAGTCGTGGCGTTGTAGTCGAGGTAGATGGGATCGTCTGCTCATCGTTGCTACCACTGAACCGAGAGTTCCCCTTTCAACGGTTTCCTAAGCTTGGGTAGTGTCTCCGCCATGCGAATGGCCACAATGACGCCAGAGCACAAGGTCAAGGCGGCGACAATCCACATGGCAACGGCAAGACCGAAAAAATCAGCGGCAACACCCGCGAGCAATGCTCCTATGGCATAGCCGAGATCGCGCCACAAGCGGTAGACGCCAATGGATGACCCGCGCCAGGTCGGATGCGCCACATCGCCAATGGCAGCCAGCAGCGTCGGATACACCATGGCCGTGCCGATACCGAGCAGGACCGCGCCGCTGGCGAAACCCAACAGGCTGCTACTCAGAATCGTCGCGGCAATACCCAGGGCCTGCACCCACATGCCAGCGGCAATGAGCCATTTGCGTCCGACGTGATCCGACCAGGCACCGGTGAAGAGTTGGGCGATGCCCCACATCGCCGGATACAGCGCAGCCAAAGTACCGATCTGCTTGAGACTGGTGCCAGCAGCCGCGAAATACAGCGGAAAAAGTCCCCACGCCATGCCATCGTTCAGATTGTTAACCAAGCCTGCCTGAGTGACGCTGGAGAGATCTCGATCAGCGATGGTCGTTCGCCAAAAGATTTGACGCCGAGACGGCATTGTCTCCACCGATGGGGCGACGCTCTGCGCCGCCTCAGCGACGACGTGGTGTTTCGTCTCACGAACCGCGAATATCGACAACCCTAAGCCCATCACCACGAATGCAACGCCCGGATAGAAGGGCACGGGGCGCAATCCATACTCTGCGGCGAGGTACCCTGTGGCGAGCGCGCTGCCGGCCACCGCGACATAACCCGAGAACTCATTAAGCCCCATCGCCAGTCCGCGATGGCTTGCGCCCACCAGGTCGATCTTCATGATGACCGTGGTGGACCATGTCAGCCCTTGACTGATGCCGAGCAGGGCGTTGGCCACGAGCACCCACCGCCAGGTTGGCGCCCACATCAGCAGGAACGGCACCGGTGCTGCCACCACCCAACCGGCAACGAGCACGTGCTTACGCCCGATCCTATCGGCCAGCGCTCCGGCCAGGTAATTGGTGAAGGCCTTGGTGAGGCCGAAGACCACAATGAAGGACAAGACAGCGGTCGTGACCGCCAAGTGAAATTCCTGTTCGGCAATCGCCGGGAGAATCGTGCGCTCCAAACCAATCATCGCGCCAACGAAGGCATTCACAAGGACCAGCAGTGCGAATTGCGCCAGGTTCGCTCGCAAACCAAGGCGCACTGCTCTCATGAGGCAGTTGCCGCGCGACCTTGGTTGAGTTTCATGAGGTGCTGCATCGCCGACGGTTTGGCTGGCACATCAAGCAGAGCTTCGATGAACTGATCTTTTGGACTCGATAACAAGGGATTCCAACGCTTCTCAAATGCGATGGTGCTCGATGGTTTGCCACTCATGCCCGCGCCGCACAGCGAGCCGGCGAAGTGAGCCGGCCTTGGGTAAGGCATGCGCTCGCTTTTTTAGGTCCGCAAGTGGTACCGACAGTGCCCCCGGAATGTGGCCCGCTTGGTATTCCTCCGTCGGTCGAACATCCAGAAGAACCACCTCGCCCCGCCGAATTCGACGTCGCAATTCCTCGGCCCCGATCGGCTCCATCGCGCCGCGCCCTTCAAGATATTGCTGCGCAACATGTTGCAACTCGACGAGCTGAGATTCTGCAAGAGTGCGCAACTGGACGAAGAATTCACCGACCCTATCGTCGGTGAGTCGATATTCGACATGAAGGCCGAGTTTCTCCGCATAGACCAGCTTGGCCGCGCGCAGTATTTGCAAGTGCTGAGAAGCGTTCGCGGTAGAGATGGCAGCTTCGCAAGCCAA
>WNFR01001404.1_pt1 | contig 36152 bp, 31 predicted proteins | sample 5400221 | NCBI WGS metagenome assembly WNFR01 (sample SAMN13153357, study PRJNA577476) | soil metagenome | isolation source: 40 cm soil under Madrone tree | place: USA:California | collected 2016-06-14 | reverse complement strand
ATAATTCCGGGGTTGGGACATATTTATAAGGGGCACCGGCTGGCGGGGTTTTTGTGGATGGCAGGCGCGGTCCCTGCCGGGATTTTTGTGCTTCTGGCTGCAATCGCCTCTGCGGGTTTCGGTCTCGGCCTCTTTTTCTTCTACCTTATCGCGGTGATGCTTCATGCATACGCCGTGGACGACCGCGTCGTCCCGCCAAAAGAAGACGAGGGCGAAGAGTATTAAGAGCTCAAATCCGAAACTCTAACATCGCAACGACTAATCGAGGCGGCTGTCGGGCGATCATTGCCCGATAATCCAAGTCAAGGTTCCCGCGGTCGGATTCACGCGTGACGCCGGAAGCTGCAGATCGCCTCGGATCACCCGCTCAATTAGCTCTGCGTTTTTGCCTACATTTACCAAGAAACAAACGTGTCGCGCATGATTTATGAGCGGAAAAGTGAACGTCAATCGCCACGAATTCAGTTTCGGCACAAAATTCGCGATTATCTTTCGCGTCTCTTCTTCAAGACCAGCCGTGTTCGGAAATAAAGAGGCGGTATGCCCATCATCCCCCAAGCCGAGCAGAATCAGGTCGTGTCGATAGATGGTTTCACCGCGCTGCGTCGCCAAAACATCGAGATGATCTTCATATTCTCGCGCTGCGATTTGCGGATCGATTTCACCGCGCAGGCGAGCAATCGATTTTTCAGGAACAGCGGCAGGCACAAAAAGAGTCTCCTTGGCCATTCCGAAGTTGCTCTGCGGATCATCCGGTGGGACGCAACGTTCGTCGCTGAAAGTGATTCGAATCAACTCCCACGGCAAATCCCGCGCGATCGCAGCGAGCCGCCCGTAAACTGGCCGTGGCGTATTCCCACCTGAGAGGGCAATCCGAAATTCGTTGCGTTCTCCAAGCGCTTTATGCGCTTGATCAACGATAAAATCCGCCGCATCAGCGGCAAAATTCTTCGTTCGAATTACGTGGCGGCCCATAAGAACAAAGTGGAAGCGGCCTTAGTGCCGCGATAACGTGTGTTCGACTCGGAATCGCGGCGCTGAGCCCCCTCCCACATCTTCAAATCGCGCAATGCGACTGGCCTCGCTTTTCGAGATAACGCTGATGATATTCTTCCGCTCGCCAAAATGTTGGCGCAGGTTCAATCTGCGTTACCACCGGCTGCCGAAAACGCCCGCTCTTGTTGATTGTTTCCCTCGATGTTTCGGCTGCCGACTTTTGCTCGGGCGAATGATAAAAAATCACTGATCGATATTGTCTCCCAACATCGGGGCCCTGCCGATTCAATGTCGTTGGATTGTGGTTCGACCAAAATACATCCAGCAGATCGTCGTAGGCGATTTGCGACGGATCGAATTCTACCTCAACTACCTCAGCGTGGCCGGTCTCGTCCGTACAAACATCTTCATAGGTCGGATTCTCTTTTGTCCCCCCGGCGTATCCAACCGCTGTCGAGAGTACCCCTTTCAAATTGTGGAGAATTTCTTCCACGCCCCAAAAACATCCCGCGCCAAAAGTAGCTTTCTCGGTTTTCATCCTGGACGATGGAACGGTTGCGTCTCGCGCGCAACCGCCGCTCAGCTCGTGTTTCGCGGCTTGACAGTTACTGTACAAATCATTGGCATAGTCTCGAAGTTCCGTTGCAAACCGCAGTGACACGCCACGGAGCCTTAACTAATGCGACGCCTTAACTGAATTGAACACCTCTACCACTACACTGGACGAGACTCGCGCTCTTCTGCCTGTACGGCTTCTAAACGGATGCGGTGCATTGCTAGAGCGGTCCCGAATTCCACGCCTCCCACTCCTTGCAGTCGATTTGATCGACACAGCGAAGCGCCGCTGTGATCTCGAGAACTTTGGAGAAGGCGATTTTTTCGAAGCTCTCTCTCGCCTGCTCGAGTCGTGTCACCACGAGGCTCGACTGAACCTGATCGGAAAAATTGCTCTTCGGAGCGATCTGTTGCGCACCTTGTGTTCACGTTTGTTCATGGAACGGGATCGACAGCTGTATCCGGCAATTGCGCGGCAAGAAATCCGCAAACCGCTATTTATCGTCGGTCTGCCGCGCAGCGGTACCACCCTCCTGCACACCCTGCTCGCCGCCGATCCGGAACACCGGGCTCCGCTCACCTGGGAAGTAATGACGCCATCCCCGCCGACCTGCGACGATGTGAAACGACGGATTCAGCGCGCAACGCAAAGCTGCAACTGTCTCAATTGGCTGGCACCCACATTTCGCCACGTGCATGCCGTCGGCGCTGAGCTCCCGCAAGAGTGTGTCGGCCTCATGACTCCCACCTTTCTGAGTGATCAGTTTGATACGATGTATTATGTGCCGTCGTATCGGGCCTGGTTTTTGCGCCAGGATTTACTACCGGCGTACGAATATCACCGGCGTTTCCTTCAACATCTGCAGTTCCGACGGAGCGCGCGTCGTTGGGTGCTGAAAGCGCCTGCACACATGTTTGCCTTGCCTACTCTGCTTTCCGTCTATCCCGATGCGCTCTTCGTCCAGACCCACCGGGCACCGCTCGAAGCGATGGCCTCGGTATCGAGTTTAATAACGATCCTCCGCCGTGTATTTAGCGACGCGGTCGATCCGGCCGTAGTTTGCAGGGAGGCGATCCAGTACTGGTCTGAAACGCTGGATAGATTTTTGCAACAGCGAGATCGACTGACAGCCGACCGCATTTGCGATCTGCACCATACTGAGATCCGTCGAGATCCGCTCGCCGCCATTCGGTGCATCTACGAGTATTTTGGCTGGTTATTGTCGAGAGAAGCCGAGCAGCGAATGCGTGCCGTCCTCGGAAACCAAACGCGGCAGCAACACGGTTTTCACCGATACAATCTCTCGCAATTTGGCTTGCGCGAAGCTGAAGGCGCCGTGCCCTTTGCGGCCTATTGCAACCGATTCGGTTTATCCTCGAGTGCTCTCGGGGTTCGTAAAACGAACGACTGCGCGGAAGAGCTCCTTTGTAAATAGCGTCGGAGGTTGCTGCTTCATCGAGTTGCTGGATTTGACGGGATGAACAAAATTTTCCACATGAGTTTTGAAGTTCGCCGGACTATCAGTGCCGGGCATCCCAGCCTGCCCGGGCATTTCCCCGGGACGCCTATTGTTCCGGGCGTAGTGATTCTCGATGAAGTGTTCGCAGCGGTGAACGAGTGGCGCGAAGACGCTCGCATTACTGTCATAGAGGCAGTCAAGTTTCTTGTGCCTCTGAAGCCTGAGCAGCCGTTCACTATCTGTCTTTCCTCTGGCAAAAAAGCTAAGGACGAAGTCGATTTTCGCTGTCGTGTCGAAGACCGGGTGATAGTTGAAGGTCGACTTCAGATTTCTTGCAGGACAAACTGACCTGGTGAACGCGGCAACATCTGACGCGCCTGCATTTGAGGTTCCGCCGCACGACGCGCGCCTGACGGACTGGCTCAAAGATTACCCGCCGCAGGTATTCAATGAACGCTTGTATCAAAGCATGGAACTGATGGAACGCTATAGCATCGAGCTAGCCATCGATCTGTTGCGCCGGTTGGATGTGATCGATCAACTCGGGGGATGGCGATCGGCCGATGACCTTTGTCATATCCTTTCTTTTCAGCCGCGCTTCAGTTCCAGCTTGGGTTGGCTTTTGAAACGCTTGGTCGAGACCGGTTGCGTAATGGCGCGACGCGATGGCGACACGAGCTTTTATCATCTGCGGCATGCGCCATGGCAACCCCAGCTTGAGCGCTTGCGTGCAGTGGGGCTCAACATTGACCCTGCCAATGCAGCCACGTTGGATTTGTTAGATCACGCAGCAGGCCTCTATCCGATAGTCGCCCGCGGCGACCAGACCGGCGACCAGAATCTGTTCGGGCCGCAAGGAGTATCGCTCTGGATAAATTATTTTAATAACAACAATTTAACGTACGCAGTAAACAACTGGATCGGTGCAATACTCGCCGCTGATCGCATCTCCACTCGATCCAGACTGCGAATTTTAGAAGTCGGCGCCGGCGCTGGCAGTGCTAGTGAAACCTTCCTGCGCTCCTTCGCTGACCATGGGATTCTCCCGCGGATAGAACGCTACCTCATTACAGAACCGAACGCATTTTTCCGGCGCCGCGCTCAACGTGAGCTCGCAGAGCAGTACCCCAACCTAGTGTTGGAGTGGGGCGCGCTCGACCTCAATTCGCCGTGGGAAATTCAAGGCGTCGCCCCCGGCGAGTTTGATCTCATATACGCCGTTAACGTCTTCCACGTCTCCAAAGATCTCTTGTTTAGCTTGAAGCAGGCGCGCGCTGCTCTCACAAACGATGGCTGGCTTGTAATCGGCGAATGCCTGTGCCCCTATGTCAATCAGCCGATCTACCCCGAGTTGATGTTTCAGATTCTGGAAAGTTTTACCGATGTCCAGACCGATCCCGAAATTCGCCCGAATCCGGGTTTTCTCACTGCGGATCACTGGCGCCGCGCATTCACGCGCGCAGGCTTTGAGCGCGTCGGTGTAGCGCCGGATATCGATGGCATTCGCGAGATATATCCGCATTTTTTCGCCGGCGCCATTTGCGGCCAAAATGCTGTCAACACAAATGACCTCGAAAGCTTGCGGGGCTAAAGCCCTACACGCGCGTCGTTGGACAGACTTGCCGGAACGCGGCACGCCTGCCTCGCTGCGAATGATCGGCTGGATCGCCGTGCACATCGGACGTTCGGCAACAAGGTTGCTGCTGTATCCGATCACATTGTATTTCGTAATCAGCGCACACGCCGCCCGGAAAGTATCGTACGAATACTTAAATCGCGTGCGCAGCCGATCACCGCATTGGTGGGATGTCTTCCGCCATTTTCATTGTTTTGCTGCGACGATTTTAGATCGTCTTTATCTGTTGAGGGCCAAGTTCGAGCACTTTGACGTGACGCTTCACCAGAGGGAAATCCCGCATTCGCAAATTGAAAAAGGAAAAGGCTGCATTCTTTTGGGCTCGCATTTGGGCAGCTTCGAGGTGTTGCGTGCTCTCGGCGTAACGCAGCAGGATTTTCCGCTCAAGGTGTTGATGGACATCGAGCACAACCAAAACATCACGCGCTTTCTCGATGCGCTTAATCCAAAGATCGCCGGTACGGTGATCGTGCCGGACCGGCTGGATACCTTGCTGAAGGTCAAAGAGAGCCTGGATGCGGGTTTCCTCGTTGGCATGCTAGGTGACCGCGTCTCGAGCGGCGACAAGACAACGCAATGTCAATTCTTAGACGCGCCGGCTACATTTCCGGCCGGTCCTGTCCTGCTTGCCGCCACCATGCGCTGCCCTGTGATCTTGTTTTTTGGTCTCTACCGCGGAGGGAGGCGCTACGAAATCCACTTCGAACATTTCGCCGACGAGATAATTTTGAATCGCGATCGCCGGGCAGAGAACGTTCAACATTGGGTGCAACGCTATGCGGGACGACTGGAGCATTACGCGCGCCTTGCGCCTTACAATTGGTTTAACTTTTATCCGTTTTGGGATTAATTCCGAACGCTCCTCGCGTGAAAGTTCTAAAAACGGTTGACGATACCCTGATTGGCAAAGCGCAAATCCGCGGGCTCATCCCACACTCCGGTCGGATGTGCCTGTTGGATGGTGTAACCCAGTGGGACGATCGATCGATCATCTGCATCAGCAACACGCATCGCGATTCGACCAATCCATTGCGTCGTGATGGACGTCTATCGGCAGTGCATGCGCTCGAATACGCTGCGCAAGCGGTTGCCGTGCATGGCGGGTTGCGAGCGCGCTCGGCAGGCACGACGGCGCCACCCGGCTACCTGGCCGCGCTACACGATGCACATTTGCACGTGATACGCCTGGATGACGTTGCCTCGCCGCTTCAAGTTTACGCTGGCCGTTTGTTCGGAGATTCTGCCAATACAGTTTACGAATGCCACATCTTAGCAGACGGCGCTCGCTTGGCCGAGGGACGCGTTACCATTGTGCTGCGACCGTAATGGCAGGTCGGCGCGTTGCGCCGACCGGACGCCGCCGCGCGGCGTCCCTACCACTTCACATCACGATCCCGCCGTCCACGCAGAGCGTTTGCCCGGTGATATAACCGGCTTCGGCAGAAGCCAGGAATGCTACGGCGTTAGCGATATCTTCCGGCGTCCCGGTTTTCCCAAGCGGAATCTTCGCATGCAACGTCTCTTTGACTTTATCCGACAGTCCGGCAGTCATGTCGGTCGTGATAAATCCCGGCGCAACGGCATTCACAGTGATGTTGCGGCCGGCAAGCTCGCGCGCGAGCGATTTGGTGAAACCGATCAAGCCGGCTTTGCTGGCAGCATAATTTGTTTGCCCGGCGTTGCCCATTATGCCGCTCACCGAACTGATGTTGATAATGCGTCCGCTGCGCCGCTTGACCATTGCTCGCAAGACTGCCTGCGTAAAACTGAACGCGCCGCGCAAATTTGTATTAATCACGCTATCCCAATCCTCCAGGGACATCCGCATTGCCAGCCCGTCGCGCGTCATCCCGGCGTTGTTGATCAAGATGTCGATCTTCCCAAAGTCTTGCAGAATCTGCGCGCCGATTTTTTGCACGGCGGCATGATCGCCGACATCAACAGCATAATACTTCGCCGCATCCGCACGCATTGCATTAATTTCGTCGGCAGTCTTCTTCGCATTCGCTTCCGTCCGGCTTACGCACGCGACGCGCGCTCCCTCGTTAGCCAGCCGTCCCGCAATCGCATGACCGATCCCCCGCCCCGCTCCTGTCACTACCGCAACCTGATTCTCAAATCTCATCGGAGGTTTCATGCGGCAAAGATTGCCAGAAAAGCGACTTCGATAGCGAGCGCTTCCTGGATATTACGATTCAAATGATCTCGTAATTCTTCGACACAGCGGATCCGCCGCAAAATTTCGATTGTAGTGAAGCGAGTTGCCAGCGCGGTGGTTTCTCTTTTTGCGCCGGGCAAATTGAAACGCTCAATCCCATTGCTCGATCGAAGAACGTCGGACCACCACGCGAATAATGTCTCGATCAGTTCGGCGCGTCGTTGCAGGTAAGAACTTTCTGTAAGCGCCTTGTAGTATTCTTCCCGATCCTGCAGCCAGACTCCATCGGTCGAATCTTTGTAGCGCGCGTGCTCCTGCTTCAATGCCTGATCCGTTTCGCCTTTAATTTGCTCCCGAATTGCGCGGAGCAGACGCTGAAATTCCTGGGCCAGTCGATAGGCATATTGAATGCTCCAGCTCTGTTCACGAGCGGCCTGTTGCAGTAATTTCACCAGTCTTTCTTCTTCCAATTTGTTTTGGTCCTGATTGCTCTCCGCCAGAGGAATTGCGATGCACCGTGACAGAATTGTCTCTGGCAGAGCTTCCGGTAACGCGCTGAGCAAAAGCAACAAGGAATCTTTCGGTGGTTCTTCCAGTGTCTTGAGAAACGCGTTCGCAGCTTGCGGTTGAAGTCGATCGGCATCGGAGATAATCGCCACTTTGCGCCGGCCACCTGATGCCCGCATTTGCAGCGCGTGCTCAAGATCGCGAATCTGCTCAATCACGATGCGGCGCGATTTCGATTCGGGCTGGGCAACGAAAATTTCCCGGGCCTTCGCGGAGAAAACATCGTTGGCCCTTGTTCCGTTCACGAGGCTGGCCAGCTCGGCTGCAAGCAGCTGTTTCCCGCTGCCAGGCGATCCCGAAATCAAATAAGCATGCGCAAGCCGATGTTGTTCATGGGCGCGGCGCAAGTATCCGAGGGCTGCTGTGCGAGAAAAAGACATTTCAGATGTTCGATGTTTTATCCAACGCCGGAAAACGTTCGCACAGCGTTTTCCAAATCTCGTTGTCGATCTTGTCTGGCGCCTGCGCGCCGTCGATCAAAACGATCCGGTCCGGTTCGCGCTCAGCCAATTCCCGGTACGCTTCACGAACGCGCTCGTAAAATTCGACAGGTTGTTGTTCCATCCGGTCCGCTCTACGCGGTTTTTGCATTCGCGACTGCGCGGTCGCTGCATCGACATCGAGCACGAAGGTGATATCGGGAATGGAATCGCCCACCGCAAAAGCGTTCAGTTGCTCGACAATTTGTCGATCTAATTTGCGCGCCGCGCCCTGGTAAACAGTCGTCGAATCAAAAAAACGATCCGCGATTACGCAAAGACCGCGTTCGAGCGCCGGTTTAATCGTTTCGCGCACAAGCTGACTGCGGCTTGCCTCAAACAATAGCAACTCAGCTTCCGGCGTCATGGCGGCGTTGTGCGGGGCGAACTGGAGAAGCTCGCGGACGGTTTCGCCAATAGCCGTGCCGCCCGGCTCGCGTGTTACCAGAAATGGAATTCCCATCTGCTGAAGACGCGCTGCCAGCCGCTGCACCTGAGTAGATTTTCCGCATCCTTCGGATCCTTCGAATGTGATGAATGGCAGCCGCGGCATTTGATCGATTGTGAAACAAGCGAGCGCGCTTGTCGAATAAGAGCGTAATTCAGGCATCTTGGCTGATACGTCAGGCGGGCTTCCAGCCTGCCGCTTTACACTGGCAGGATGCCCGCTCAACGCGACGGGCTCGAAGCCTGTGCTACGATTTCGTATGAAGAATTTTTGGCTGGTGAAACAGGAACCCTCCTCTTACTCGTGGACGGATTTTATTTCGGAGGGGCAGACAGCCTGGACTGGCGTTCGCAATTACACCGCACGAAATAATCTGCGGAAAATGCGCAAGGGCGATCAAGTTCTTTTCTACCATAGCGGCGAGGAAAAAGCCGTAGTCGGCATCGCCCGGGTTACGCGGCCAGCTTATCCCGACCCAACGGCAAAAGAGGGCGACTGGAGCGCTGTCGATCTTGCGCCAATCAAACCCCTCGGCCGTTCAGTTTCCCTTCGCGAGATAAAGGACAATTCTCGCCTGAAGAACATTCCGCTTGTCCGCCAATCACGTTTATCGGTCATGCCCTTGAGCGCCGTTGACTTTCGGACAATTACCGGCATGAGCGCCCAATAGCCGCCGCGCGACGTGACTCGATCGCTATTCGCGCGAGGGCAATAGATTTGCGGCTTAGCCGCTAATTTAACATTGTTAACATTGAACCGAACTCGCTCGAATTTGCCTTGTTCGAAGCTGCACTGAGGCCGAAAATTGCTCCTGGATGACTACAATTGCGGCAACGGAGTTTCTGCCGCTCGTCGCGACGGCGGGTGCCACGAACGACTTTATGGTTGTCTCTTTGCACGACATCGCTCCGTCTAATCAGCAAGTCGCAAACAAGATCATTTTAGAACTGACTCATCGCGGTGTGCGCACCTGTTCTCTTCTCGTTGTGCCCGATTATCATCGTCAGGGATTATTCACAAAAGATCGACAATTCGTGTCGTGGCTGCGGGATTTGGAATTGGATGGTTATGAAATTGTCATTCACGGCTACTGTCACCAGCGACCGCGCCGTGGGAAAGAAACGATGCGTGATAAGTTTTTCACCCGATTTTACGCGAGCGACGAAGGTGAATTTTACGATCTCGATTATGCGGAAGCATTTCGCCGGATTACGATGGCGCGAGATGAATTTCGAGCGCATGGTTTGAAGCCGCGAGGGTTTATCGCGCCGGCGTGGTTGCTCAACGCGGAAGCCGAGCGCGCTGCGCGCGACGCAGAATTGGATTACACCACGCGTCTGCGAACCGTGCGCGACCTCCGTTCGGGCGAAGATTTTCCCGCAAGATCGATTGTTTACAGCGTTCGAAGCGCCTGGCGGCGAGCAGTGAGCCGTGGTTGGAATGCGACGCTGTTCCGGCTCTTGAAAAGCAATCCGCTTCTTCGCATCAGCATTCATCCACCCGACTATTCTCATCCGGAAATTTGGCGGCAGATTCTCGATCTCATCGAAGCGACGAGCGAACGGAGGGCCGCCACGACCTACCAGGACTGGGTCGCCAAACAAAGACTGAGGGCGCGGAGTCTGAAATGAGCAAGTGTGACCTGCATATTCATTCGCGCTACAGCGCGCGCTCCGAGGAATGGCTGTTCCGGCGTTTGGATTTTCCCGACAGCTACACTGATCCGAGGGAACTGTATGGTGAGTTGCTGAAGCTGGGGATGGATTACGTCACGATCACAGATCACGATACGATCGAGGGCTGTCTGCGAATCAGTAATCTGCCGCACACTTTTGTCAGTGAACAGGTTACCACCTATTTTCCGCAAGACCAATGCAAAATTCACGTCTTGATCTGGGGCATCTCAGAAGCGCAGCACCGCGATATCGAACGTGCCCGGGACAACATCTTTGAGCTGCAGCGCTACCTCCACACGTTTCAAATCGCGCATGCAGTTGCCCATCCCTTCTACAGCATTAACGGCAAGCTGGAAGCATCGCATCTTGAGCGACTCATCCTTCTCTTCAAGCACTTTGAAGGAATTAATGGCTTGCGAGACGCGCTCTTGAGTGAGCTTGCACAGAGACTGTTTGGTTCGCTTACGTCAGAGAAGATCGACAAGTTAGCCGAAAAGCATAATTTAGCCCCCACCCATGCGGAGCCGTGGAAAAAGATTTTGATCGGCGGCTCCGATGATCACGGCGGCATGTTTATTGCCTCAGCGTTTACCGAAACGCCTCCGGCTGATTCCGCGCAACAGTTTCTCGAGCACGTTCGCGCCGGCAATTGCAGCGCACACGGCCAAGGCGGAACTCCTCTCGCCCTCTCCCACGGCTTTTACAACACGGTGGCTTGCTTCATTCAGGATCACTTCCACGAAAAACTCGGCCCAAGCGGCGCCCTGCTCGAACAAATGTTTTCGCGTTTTATGGAAGGTCGGGATCCGACGGAATTCACGCTGGCTGAAAAAGCGAGTTTGGCCGGGCAAGCTGTGATGTCTGGAAAAATCTTCGAACTCTTGAAGCCGGCGAACGTGTCGCTCTGGAAAGAGCTTTCCGGTTATTTCGCGCGGCCGGAAGTAAAGGCGAAACTTGCCGAGCGATTGGATTCGGTGAGCGAACCGGAGCGCCGCACGTTTCTCATGGCGAACTTCAAGGAACTGACTGGCCAAATTCCAGTCGCGCTGCAAAATCGCAAACGCGCGTGGTTCACCGACACGCTGGACGATGTCAATGGTGTCGCGACGACAATCCGCAAAATGACCGCCGCCAGCACCGCAGCCGGAAAGGAATTAACCGTAGTGGTTTCGCGCAACGAGCTGCAAACAGACGATGTCCCAATCAAGAATTTCAAGCCGATCGGTGAATTCGAGTTGCCCGAGTACGAACTGCAAAAACTCAGTTTCCCGCCAGTTCTCCAAATTCTCGATTACATCCAGCGCGAAAAATTCACCGAGATTATCATCAGCACGCCGGGACCGATCGGCTTGACCGGGTTACTTGCAGCCAAGCTGCTCAACCTGCAAACGAGCGGCATTTATCACACCGATTTTCCGCAATACATCCGCATTCTCACTGAGGACAGCTTCCTCGAAAGCGTGGCGTGGCGTTACATGCACTGGTTTTACGGCCAGCTCGACACCGTCTTCGTCAACTCGGAAGAATATCGTCAAAGTTGGATCAAGCGCGGCTTCGATCCGACGAAACTGAAAATCTTCCCGCGCGGCCTCGACACCGAACTTTTTCACCCGGCGCGACGCGATCCCGCGTTTTTCGAAAAATTTGGCGCGCAAAATGGCGAGGTTCGCCTTCTTTATGTTGGCCGGGTTTCGCGTGAGAAAGATCTCGATCTCCTGGCCACTGCATATCGCCGCCTGTGCGACGAGGGATTGCCGATCCAGCTTTTCGTCGTTGGGCACGGCCCGTATTCGGAAGAATTTTCGAGATCGTTGCCCGAAGCCTTTTTCACCGGCTATCTCACGGGCAAAGACTTGGCCGCCGCCTACGCGTCGGCCGACATTTTTGTTTTCCCCAGCACGACTGATACGTTTGGCAATGTCATCATCGAAGCGCAGGCCTCCGGCGTGCCGGTCGTTGTTTCCGATTCGGGCGGACCAAAGGAATTGGTGACAGAGAACGAGACCGGCCTCATCACCAAATCACACGATGTCGATGATTTCGTGCGCGCCATCCGCACGCTGGTTGTCGATCGTTCATTGCGTGAACGCATGGGCAGTCGCGCCCGCAAAAGTGTGATCGACCGCACCTGGCCGGCCGCCTTTCGAAAGTTCTGGTCAATAACGAACGTCTAGACAACTACGATCAACCATCGACCAGTCCAAGACTGGCGAGGATACAGGAGCAGGTTACAAATCGCGTGATTCCAGTTGAACGCCGGCACATCTCTCCCACCTTAGCGGATGATTATGTCTACTTTCCGCTCTCGGTTCTTCGGCCACTTCGTTTTGGCTGTTTTTCTTTTTGGTTGTTCAGTCGTCTTTGCAGTTAGTCCAACTCCCACGCCTGCAGGCACTCGATCGCCAGCGCCTCCTGGAGCCATTGACGAAAAACTGTTCCAAGGAATGCAATGGCGGCAAATCGGTCCGTTCCGCGGTGGCCGCGCGTTGGCGATCGAAGGCGTGCCCGGCGAACCGGACACGTATTATTTCGGTGCGGTCGCGGGCGGCGTTTGGAAAACAATCGATGGTGGCGCGAACTGGACGCCGTTATTCGATAAGGAACCTATTTCCTCTATTGGCGCGATCGCAGTTGCGCCGTCCGATCACAACGTAATCTACGCCGGCACTGGAGAAGCGGCGATCCGCGGCAATACGACGTACGGCACCGGAGTCTTCAAGTCCATCGATGGCGGGAAAACATGGACGAATGTCGGCTTGAAAGACAGCCGCCAAATTGGCGCACTCATTGTCGATCCAAGAAATGAAAATGTGGTGTTGGTAGCGGCGCTCGGTCACGCGTTTGGACCAAACCAAGAACGCGGAATCTTTCGCACGGCCGACGGTGGCAAAACGTGGACGAAAGTTTTATCGAAAGACGAAAATACAGGCGGGATCGACGTTGTTTTCGATCCGCATAATCCAAACATCGTTTTCGCATCGCTTTGGCAGGCGCGCCGGCAGCCATGGTTTTTCTCCAGCGGTGGCCCTGGCAGCGGACTCTATCGATCGGAAGACAATGGCGTTACGTGGAAACGTCTCGAGGGAAATGGTCTTCCTGAAGGCATTCTCGGCAAGATCGGCATCGCCGTTTCCGGGGCCGATTCCAATCGCGTTTATGCGATCATCGAGGCGAAAGAGGGTGGACTCTATCGTTCCGATGATGCCGGCCAGCATTGGACCCGCGTGAACGACGACGGCCGATTTCGTCAGCGTGCCTGGTATTTCAGCAAAGTTTACGCTGATCCGAAATCGCCAGACACCGCCTATATCGTGAACACCGGTCTCTTCCGTTCAGTCGATGGCGGCAAGACTTTCAATCTCTTGCCGGCACGGCACGGAGACCATCACGGGCTCTGGATTGATCCGCAAAATCCGAATCGAATCGGCAATGCGAATGACGGCGGCGTAAGCATTTCGACCGATGGGGGCAAAACATGGACCACACAAAATAACCAGCCGACCGCGCAGTTTTATCACGTTGCAGTGGACAATGCGTTCCCTTACCACATTTACGGCGCGCAACAGGACAACTCGAACGTTGGCATTGCGAGCCGAACTGATTGGGGTGCGATTGGATCGGCGGATTGGTTCGTGGCAGGCGGCGGTGAATGCGGCTTCGTCGTGCCCGATCCGCGCGACTGGCACATCATTTATTCAAACAACGAAGGTTACATTACTCGCTACGATAAAAGTAAGAAGGAAGTGCAGGACGTGAGCGTCTGGCCGCTTGATAACTCGGGACATGGCGCTGCCGACCTGGTCCATCGTTTTCAATGGGTCACGCCGCTCATGCTTTCACCGCACAATCCGGATGTGCTCTACACGGCCGGCGAAGCCGTTTTCAAATCGGCCGATCACGGACAAAGCTGGACCCAAATCAGCGGCGATCTCACGCGCAACGATAAATCGAAGCAACAGCCAAGCGGCGGTCCGCTGACCAATGACATTACTTCAGTCGAATATTACGACACGGTGTTTGCGCTCGCGGAATCTCCGACAAAAAAGGGAACGCTCTGGGCCGGAACGGACGATGGATTGCTCCACGTCACAACTGACGACGGCCAGCATTGGTCGAAGGTCACGCCGAAAATGCCGGAGTGGAGCACTGTCGATCTTATTGATCCGTCTCCGCACGACGGCAACACCGCGTACGTCGCGGTAGATCGACATAAACTGGACGATTTCAAGCCATACATTTTCAAGACGACCGATTTAGGGAAAACATGGAGCGCAATTGTCAATGGAATTCCCGACGGCGCGTATGTCCACGCCGTGCGCGAAGATCCCAAGCACAAGGGTTTACTCTACGCTGGAACGGAACTCGGCGTCTTCGTTTCGTTCGATGACGGCGCGCATTGGCAACCGTTGCAGTTGAATCTGCCCGTCTCGCCAATTCACGATCTTGTTGTTAAAGACGACGATCTGGTGGTGGCGACGCACGGACGCTCATTCTGGGTGCTCGATGACCTGACGCCGCTCCGTCAGGCGAGCGCCCAGTCCGCGCAGGCGGACGTGATTCTCTATCAACCGCAGATCGCATTGCGTCTGCATTACCCGGAGGAATTCGATAAACGCCAGCCAGTCGGTGACAACCCTCCGCCGGGCGCAATCATCGATTATTATTTTAAGACCGCACCAAAAGAGGAGGTCTCGCTCGATATCCTTGATGCTTCGGGCAAAGTGGTCAGGCACCTTTCCAGCAAAGAAAAAAAGGAAGGCGAGCAGCCACCCGAATGGCCGGACCGCATCGAGCGGGTGAAGACGATTCCAGCCAACGAAGGAATGAACCGGTTTGCATGGGACCTGCGCTACGATGATCCAATTCAAATCCCAGGCGCGTTTTATTCCGGGACAGGTCCCAAGGGCCCGCTGGCATTGCCGGGCGATTATCAAGTGAAACTGACTGTTGGCGGGAAGTCGCAGACTGCCCCGCTGCATTTGGTGATCGATCCGCGAACGAAAGGACAGGAATCGGCGCTGCAAAAACAGTCCACTTTAGCGACCCAGGTGAACAATCGGATTTCACAGCTGCATCAGGCCGTCAACGAAATCCGCAATCTCAGATCTCAGATTCAAAGCCTGCACAAACGCTTTGGCGACGATCAACGTCTGAAACTGGCACTGGATACCGCCGACGCGCTCGATCACAAAATGTCAGAAGTCGAGCAGAAACTCATTCAGGTAAACATGAAAGGCTCGGAAGCGAACCTCGCTTTCCCGAACATGCTGAACGAACGGTTTGACACTTTCAGCCACGTAATCGAGGCAGGCGATACCGACCCGACCAAATCGCAGTTGAATGTTTTCCAACTGTTGAGCAGCCAGTTGGAAGAACAGTTGAAAAAATGGGCGCAGCTCAAGAATGAGGACATCCCGAAAGTGAGCGAATTGATTAAACAAGCCAATTTGCCCGCGCTCCTGATCAGCGAGCCAAAGAAGAGTGAATAGTGATCCGTGACTCGTAAATAGTAGTAATGCCGCAAACTATTCATGGCGCCTATACGGCCAGCCCGCAAAGTTAATTCATGGCGAGGATAGATAAGGCGGTCCTGCTCGCGGCCGGGCGCGGCACTCGAATGCGCGAGCTGACTGCCGATCTTCCCAAACCGATGATCGAAGTGCGCGGCAAACCGGTTTTACAGCGCACCGTCGAGGGATTGCGCGAGGCGGGTGTGCGCGAATTCCTGATTATTGTCGGTTACCGAGCCGATGTGGTGCAAAATTTCTTTGGCGACGGCTCTCGTTACAACATCGCTATCCAATACGCGACGCAAGTCGTGCAGGATGGCACGGGACGCGTTGTTGATCTGGCGCGCAATTTTGCAGGAGATTCGCCGTTCATTTTAGGTTATGGCGACATCCTCGTCGATCCGGCCAACTACAAACCACTTGTCGATCTTCCCAACGATGTCGAAGCGATTATTAGCGTCACGAGCGGCGAAGACGTAAGCAAAGGCGGCGCGGTTTTCGTGAACGACCAAATGGAACTTGTCGATCTTCGCGAAAAATCAAAGGCGGGCCAAGCAACGAGTCCGTGGTATAACGCCGGTATTTACGTGTTTCGACCGAGCATTTTCGAATTCACGGCAAAGTTGAAACGTTCACCGCGGGGTGAGTACGAATTGACGGATGCCGTTCGCGAACTTGCACGGTTGGGAAAAAAGGTAAAAGCGCTCGAGTTGACCGGCGAATGGGCCGACGTTCGCGATCCGGAAATTCTGGCGCGCCTAAATCAAAAGTAGCGCATGCCTCTGGCTTGCGTTTCCGTGGTTCGCAAGCGGCATCGCTTGCGCTACTTTGTTAGGACGTGCTCTCGGGAGCTTCCTCGGCTTGTTCTTCGCCTATTTCTTCTTCGATTTCGCGCCGCCATTCGCGCGACAGCCACGGCCGCAAAAAACCGTAGAGCAAATAAGCGAGAAACAAGACCGCCGGCATCCATTGATAGTTGATTGCGGTAAAAATGAGGACCAGGAAGATGACGAGAAATCGCGGGATCGATTTTTGCGTTTTCCAATTGATCGCCTTGAAGCTGGGATACTCGAACCGGCTGAACATCATGAAGGAAAGGAAAAGGAGCAGCGGCGGCAAAACGAATTTCCACTTGCCGAGGTGATGTTCGCCTTCCGCCAGCCACAGCAGAAACAATGTGATCGACGCGATTAATCCCGCCGCAGCGGGAATCGGGAACCCGGTAAAGTTTTTTCCGCCAATCGTGCTGGCTTCTCTTTCGTGAGTCGCCGAGGCGGTGTTGAAACGCGCCAGACGCAGCGCGCCGCACGAGAGATAAATGAAGGCGATGATCCAGCATGCATTAGGAAATTCGTTGAGAACGACGCGATAAACCATCAACGCCGGCGCGAGGCCGAACGAAACGATGTCGGCCAGCGAATCGAATTCGCGGCCGAACGAACTTTCGTGTCCGCCAAGACGAGCGAGTCTGCCGTCCAAAAAATCGAAAACGAAGGCGCCGAGAATGAACCAGATGGCGGTATGAAAGAGATCGCCCGCGGCGTCCGAATTGGAACTTTGAAGTAGTGCTCCCTCAAGAATTTTGAGCGTAGCGGTAAAGCCGCAAAACAAATTCCCTGCCGTCATTAGATTTGGCAGCAGATAAATCTTGGGATGATTCTGTTCGCTCATTGATCGGGGAGTTGCGCAATGATTGTCGATCCGCCGAGCACGTGATCCCCCACCTTCACCAGCACGGTGGCGGCGAGCGGCAAATATACTTCGGTTCGTGAACCGAAGCGAATCATTCCAAAGCGCTGGCCTTTTTTTAATTCATCGCCAATCTCCGCCCAGGCCACGATGCGTCTCGCAATTGCGCCGGTGAGTTGGCGAACCACAATTGCGACGCGCGGATTTTCGAGCGCCCACGTCATCGATTCATTTTTTTCGGAACACTCCGGACGCCGCGCATCGAGACACAGCCCTTCTCGATGCCGGCGGTAAATCACTCGGCCATCGATTGGCGCGCGATTGGTGTGGACATCAAAGATCGACAAGAAAATTCCGACACGGCGCGTTTTTGTTTTGAGAACCTCGTTCTCATCCACCTCGGCGATGTCGGCGACCGTTCCGTCGGCAGCAGCCACGATCAGATGCGGGTCCGGCGGTACCCGACGATTCGGGTCACGGAAAAACGCAACGGTGCAAAAAAGCAGCACCAGAAAAAGCATTGATAACCACCCTGCGATGAGCCAGCCGACCGCTGCGAACAGGACTAAAATCGCAAAAATCCAGCGTGCTTCAGAGAGGGTTTGGAATCGCATTTTGCAAAGCTATTTTCGGAGCCGAAAAGAGGGCGGTCAAGGCAGCAAAAATCCGGAGAACAAGGCGCCGGCGCGAACCACAATATCATGGGCCGGGCGGCCGCGGCGCCTTCAACCGGTAGCGCAAATAACCCGTTCGGAACCACGAGATTATTTGTTGTTTCTGAGCTACTTCCGGTTATCTTAATCCATAAGGGTCGCTTGACCCGTTTCTATGGCGCAAGTTCAAGAAGAAACTCCGGTCGAAAAATCGGCCCGGAATTCGGTGACCGGTATCGGCGCAGCGCAAAAGTACGACGCGGCCCAGATCGACAAATTGGAGGGACTCGAGGCAGTTCGGAAGCGTCCTGGAATGTTCATCGGAGACCCCGATGAGCGCGGCCTGCACCATTTAGTTTTCGAGGTGCTTGATAATTCGATTGACGAACATCTCGCGGGATTTTGCACGAAAATTGAACTGGCGATTCACGTAGACGGCTCGGTGTCCGTGCGGGACAACGGCCGCGGCATTCCTGTGGACATCCACCCGAAATGGAAGATGCCGGCCATTGAACTGGTGCTGACAAATTTGCACGCCGGCGGAAAATTTGGACAAGGCGCTTACAAATATTCCGGTGGCTTACACGGCGTGGGAGCCAAGTGCACGAATGCCCTCTCGGAATGGTTCAAAGCGGAAGTGTCCCGCGATGGCAAGGTCTATCACATGGCTTTCGCCAAAGGCAAGACCACAGACAAACTGACTGTCATCGGCGAAGTCAAAAACAAAAAGACCACCGGAACTCTGATCACGTTTTTGCCCGATCCAACGATCTTCACGATCACAACGGAATTTAAGTTCGAACGGTTGGCAACCCGTTTGCGCGAACTGGCATTTCTCAATCCAGGTCTCGAAATCACGCTTACGGACGAGCGCGTCGACCCGGCAAGGAAAGAGACATTTTTTTATAAGCACGGCATCGAAGAGTTCGTAAAACAGCTGGGCGAGAACAAGCAAGTCCTGCATCCCAAGCCGATCGTAATTTCGCGACAACGCGACGAGGTTTTTCTCGATGTCGTGCTGCAATACAACGACAGCTACAACGACCAGATTTTGCCGTTTGCTAATTCAATTCCGAATCCAGATGGCGGCACGCATCTGACCGGCTTCCGCACAGCTCTCACCAAAGCCGTCAATCAGTATGCGAAATCGAGTAACTTTCTCAAAGAGAAGGATCCGTCGATTTCGGGCGACGACGTGCGGGAAGGTTTGATCTGCGTGCTCAGCGTCAAATTGCCTAATCCCCGCTTTGAATCGCAAACCAAAGTGAAGCTCGTGAACACAGAGATCGACGGCATTGTGAACTCGGTCGTTTACGACGGGTTGATGACTTACTTCGACAAAAACCCACCGATCGCGCGTCGCATTTTCGACAAGGTGCTGACGGCTGCACGCGCGCGCGAAGCAGCTCGAAAAGCCAGGGAAACGATTCGCAAAGGTGCCCTCACCGGCGGTGGATTGCCGGGAAAATTGGCGGATTGTTCCGAACGCGATCCGGAATTGACGGAGCTTTATATCGTCGAAGGCGATTCCGCAGGCGGTTCCGCCAAGCAGGGACGCGATCGTCGATATCAGGCGATCCTGCCGATTCGAGGAAAATTGATCAACGTCGAGAAAGCGCGCGAGGACCAGTTTCTGAAAAACAACGAGATTCAATCGATGATCACGGCCATCGGCACCGGCATCGGTAAGCCGAAAGAGGATGGCAACGGTAAAGATGAAGGTCGCTTCGATATCGCCAAGCTGCGTTACGGCCGCATCATTATCATGACGGATGCCGACGTGGACGGTTCGCACATTCGCACCCTGTTGCTCACTTTCTTCTTTCGGCAGATGACGGAACTGGTACGCGCGGGCAGGATTTACATCGCGCAACCGCCGCTTTATCAGATCAAGCGGAAAAAACGCGAGGAATACGTCGACGACGACGTCCGGCTGAATAAAATCCTCATTTCCCTGGGCGCCGAGGACGTGCGACTAAAAAATCTGGCGGATGAGAAAGAAATCACCGCGGCACAATTGAAGGATATTCTCGAGTCACTCGAGAAACTCGCCAAGCTGAGCGAAGCAGTTCGCCGGCACGGCGGCGATTTCGAAAGTTATCTCGCGGAACGGAATTCGAGATCGGGCAAGCTGCCGACCTATTTGGTCAAAGTGCGCGAGGGCAATGAGGAGGCCGTGCATTATTTCCACGACGAAAAAGCGGTACGCCAGTTTCATCAGGACAATCTCGATCTTAATTTGTTCGATACCGAGCTGGGCCAGGAGTTGCTTCCTCTGGGCGAGGCGCAGCCACGCGGGAACGGCAGCCGCAGGCGCGGCAAGCTTGTTGAGCTGCACGAATCGGCTGCAATCCAAAAAATCATCGCCGAGCTCGCTCGCAAAGGTTTGAAAGTCGACCATTATGCCGCCAGCGATCGACCGATCTTCGAGTTGATCGAAGGCGAAGGCGAGAAAGCTGTCTCGCATCCGCTCTTTTCGATTCCCGAGATTCTTCAGAAGATTTTGGAAATCGGCCGACGCGGCGTGCAGATCAAGCGTTTCAAAGGCCTTGGCGAAATGAATGCGAAAGAATTGTTTGAGACCACGATGAACCCGGAGAAGCGCAAGCTCCTGAAGGTGGACTTAAATGAGGATAACGCCGTCGATGCCGACAAAATGTTCACGATTTTGATGGGCGACGTCGTTGAACCGCGGCGACAGTTCATCGAAGATAACGCGCTGAACGTGCGCAATCTCGATGTGTAAAACTCGCGATGGGATTTTCCGTGCTTGGGAAGAACGTTTTCTAGCGGAGCGTTCAGCCCCGAGCGCTTTGGGAATCAGCGGCGCTGGTCCAGGCTTGGCTCATGTATAACGCCAACGAAAAAGTAGAACCGGTGAACGTGGCCGAAGAAGTGTCGAGGTCGTTCCTCGACTACTCGATGTCGGTGATTATCTCCCGCGCGCTGCCGGATGCGCGCGACGGGCTCAAGCCGTCGCAGAGAAGAATCCTCTATGCGATGCACGATTTATCGCTCTTCCCGGGGAGGCAGCATCGGAAGTGCGCGAAAATATGCGGCGATACGAGTGGTAATTATCATCCGCACGGCGAAGCGGTCATCTACCCTACCCTGGTGCACATGGCCCAGCCTTGGGCGATGCGCGAGCGGCTGATCGATGGCCAGGGAAATTTCGGATCGGTCGAAGGCGATCCGCCCGCGGCAATGCGCTACACCGAGGCGCGCATGACGCATCTCGGTGCTGCGCTCATGACCGACATGGAAAAGGACACGGTCGATTTCGTCCCGAACTACGACGAGACGCGGACCGAGCCGACGGTTTTCCCGGCAGCATTTCCAAATCTTCTCGTTAACGGCGGAACGGGCATTGCGGTTGGAATGGCGACGAATATTCCGCCACACAATCTCAGTGAAGTGATCGATGGAATCTGCGCGCAGATCGACGATCCGGACATCACGCTCGACGATCTGATGAAGCACGTGAAGGGACCGGATTTCCCGACCGGTTGCGCGATCTGCGGCGTCAGCGGCATCAAGCAATATCTCGAGACAGGCCGCGGCAGCATGAAGGTGCGCGGCAAAGCCGGCGTGGAAGAAATTAAAGGCGGTAAGGAACAAATAGTCATCACCGAAATCCCGTTCAACGTGAACCGGGCCACGCTGGTGGAGCGCATTGCAGAACTCGTAAATGAAAAAGTCCTGACTGATATCAGCGCCATTCGCGATGAATCGGACGAGAACACGCGCGTGGTCATCGAGCTGAAGCGCGACGCAAACCCCAAGATTGTTATTAACAATCTTTACAAGCACACCGCCTTCGAAAGCTCGTTTGCGGTCATTATGCTCGCGATCGATCATGGCAGACCGAAACTGCTCTCTCTCAAAGACGCTAATGCCGCTTACATCGAGCATCGCCGCGAAGTGGTACTGCGCCGTACGCGTTTCGAGCTGCGCAAAGCGGAAGAACGCGCAGAAACGCTCGAAGGTTATCTGATCGCGCTCGCCAATCTCGACGAATTCATTCGAATCATTCGCAGCTCGGCCAATCGGGATGAAGCGCGCGTGAAGTTGCTAGCCTTCGAATTTACGAAGAGACAGATTGAGCAAATCGGCATCATCATTCGAAATCCGGCGCGACTGGTGGAAGGGCGCTATGCATTCAGTGAGCACCAGGCGAATCAAATCCTCGATCTTCGCCTTTATCAGCTCACCGGTCTCGAGCGTGAAAAGATCGACAGTGAGTACAAGGAGTTGATCGAGTCGATCAAGGATCTCCGCGACATTCTCGCGAAAGAGCCGCGCGTTTTTACGATTATCAAAAAAGAGTTTCGCGAAATCCGCGACAAATATGGATCACCCCGGTTGACCGAGATCGCGCCAGATGAGGCCGAGATCAACATGGAAGACCTTATCGCCAACGAAGGTTGCATCATCAGCATCACGTACGGCGGTTTCATCAAACGAACAGCGGTGAGCGCGTTTCGCGCGCAACGCCGCGGCGGCAAGGGAGTAATCGGCATGCAGACCCGTGAAGGCGCTACCGAGGAGGAAGAAGGCGATTTCGTCGAGCACCTCTTCACTGCCACGACGCATGATTACCTGATGTTTTTCACCGCATCGGGGCGCGCTTATGTGGAGAAAGTTTACGAAATCCCGGAAATGGGGCGCACCGCCAAGGGCCGATCGATTGCCAATATTCTCGAACTGCGAACCGACGAAAAAATCGCCGCCACAATCCGAATTCAATCAAAGCAGTCAGGCACTGGCCCAAATACGGTCGATCAAACCTGGGACGAAAATCTCCATATCGTCTTTGCGACGCAGTCCGGCATCGTGAAGAAATCAAATCTGTCGGATTATCGAAACGTGCGGAAAGGCGGGATCATTGCCATCCAGATCGAGCAGGATGACCGCTTGATCGACGCAAAACTTACCAACGGCAACAACGAGCTCGTCCTAATTACCAAGCAAGGAATGAGTCTGCGCTTTCACGAGGAGCAGTTGCGCGATCAAGGTCGCAACACGGTAGGTGTATGGGGCATTCGGCCAGAGAAAAATGACCACGTCGTGGCCATCGCGATTGTCGATCCGGACGCGATGCTGCTGGTGGCCGGCGAGAATGGCATCGGCAAGCGAACGCCATTCGACGATTACCGCCGTCAATCTCGCGGTGGCAAAGGCATTATCACCATGAAGACCGGTGAGAAAACCGGCGAAGTCGTAGGCGCGCTCACAGTCACTGACAAGGATGAGTTGATGCTCATCACGACCAAAGGTCAGATGGTGCGAACCCGCGTAAAGGAAATCCGTGTTGTCGGCCGAAATACCATGGGCGTGAAGTTGATGGATTTGCGGAACGGCGAAAAGCTCCAGGCGATTGCGCCGGTCGTCAGTCAGGTAGAAGAAGAAGCAGAAGCCGCAGAAGTATCGGCTGCGAAATCGTAGCGAATCGCGGACTTGAAGGCTTGCGGACGTAGCTATGGCGCTGCGCCCATGCCAGTGAAAACGCGCTGAGCGCCCCGATACAGGCGAGGCGCCTGTCTTTGCTGGAAAAAGAAAAGGAAGACTCGTATTGAGTCTCCTTTCCTTCGAACCTGTGTCTGCTCCGGCTTAATACCCGCCGGTTTGATGCACTGTTGTGGTGGTGGTGCTCGCTGGCGGCGGCGGCGCGGTAAGGGTGGTCTGACGCGTTGTGGTTGTAGTTGTCTCCGGTTCGCTCGCGCAAGAAATCAGCATCATGGCCAGCACTGAAACCAAAGAAGTAAGAATGATCAGTCTTTTCATAGTATCAATTGTTTCTTCACAAACAAATCGTCACAAGTGGCTTTGGCAGATGTATTAGAAGACAACAATTTTGCCAAATTGCTTCGGATCCTGCGGTTCGCGTCAGTCGCGAATGCTCATCTGTTTTGCCCTGCGCAGCTCGAATTGATCTCGAAATGCGACTTTTCGCACGCCGATTTGTCAGATGTCGATCTTTGCGCGCCGTTTCTTTAGCTCGCCGCGTCTTCGCTTGGCTTCGAGAATACGTCGCTTGAGCGCGGCAGGACGCGGCGAGCGACGACGCCGCGCTTTTTCGCGCTGCGCGATTTCGGTCGCGCGCCGTTTTCGTTCCGCCTGCTCGATTGCCTCGAGCAGTCGTTCCCGCGCAAGCTTTCGATTTTGCGCTTGCGACCGGGAATCCTGCACGGTCACGCCGATGCCACTTGGTCGATGACGCAGTGTCACGGCGGTTGCAACCTTGTTCACGTTTTGTCCGCCCGGCCCGCCAGATCGCGCGAAGGTTTCCTCAAGATCGACATCTCGGATGCCGAGCCGCGCCATGCGCTCAACAAAGGAATCTTTGGGCATTGCTATCCGGGATCTAGCTGGCTTTCCACAATCCGCACTCCGCATTCCGCAATTGAAAATGCCGATGGCCGGACTCGAACCGGCACGGGCCTTTTACGGCCCAACGGATTTTAAGTCCGTTGCGTCTGCCATTTCGCCACATCGGCGCTGGTGCTCTGGATTCTAAGCTTGTTGTTCACCGCGCGAAAATGAATTTCCTAATGTGCAATCGATTGCCATGGGGCCACCGAGGCTTTGCAAGAGTGACGGGAGCAGGCCCGAGTTAGGCGACGGCAAGTTGCCTGGCGGTCGGCTGCAACGCGGCAATGGCATTAGTCAATTCCACTAGCGACACGGGTTTGCTCAGACAAACGCATGCGCCGTTCGCATACGCGAGGGCGCTTGCATGCCACGAATCTTTCTCGACGACAACAAGCGTTGGCAGTTGCTCATAGCAACCATGAATGGCGCTCAGCAATGTCATTCCATGGCAATCTTCACTAAAAGTCATGATAGCGAGATCCAGCTCGCGCCCTCGCTGAAAGGCAATTTGTAGTGCATCAGAGACGGTTCGGGCGATCAGGAAAATGGTATCAGTGCCGAGAAGGGCTTGTTTTACCACCGATTCGAATTCGGTGTCGGATGTGAAGAGAAGCGCCCGCCGTGTTTTCATGGACTAGTCCTCCTGCGGCTAAGACAAAAATTTGGACACGTGCGCATGCTATTCCGTTCATTTGTTCTTTGAGCATCGCGTTTACGGACTGATCTTCGGGAAGCCATCAGCCTGCGAGAAGAGGCAATCGACCGGCGAAGTCAGGGTTTCCAGTCCACGGCGTGCTCCGCGAGGTAAGCATCGACTGCGGCGCCGATGGTCGGATGGAAAGCGTCAGTTCCGATTTGATCGAGCAGCCCGAAGCGCTTCAGCTTGTCCTTAACCGGGTCTTTCACTTCCGCGAATTGCAGCTCAATCCGCGACGCGCGCAGGGTCTGCTCGAGCTCGGCAAGCATGTCGGCCGAGGTAACGTCCACGCTCGTCACGGGCTCCGCAGTCACCACGACCCGTCGCACCGGTGTTGGCGAGCTCGCCACGGCCTCCAATACTCGCGCGTGAAACAACTCGGCATTAGCGAAGAACAGCGGCGCATCCCAGCGGAAGAGCACAAGGCCGGGAACGAGCCGGGCGTCGGGGTAACGCTTGAGATCGTGGTAACCGCGAATGCCGTCCACACGGCCCAGCACTGCGAAGTGTGGTCGCCACCCGTCCCACAAGAACTCGATGACGGCGATAGCGATAGCCAACCCGATGCCGGGGATCGCACCCAGCACCGCAACACCAGCCAGACAAACGATCGAAAGCCAGAATTCCCAACGCTGGACGCGGTAAATGCGCCGTAGGTCGGCGATCTCGAACAAGCCGAGGGCCGCCGCGATCACGACGGCTGCCAGAGCGCTGGTGGGAAGATTCTGCATCAAGTTCGGCGCGAGTAACAACAGCAACGCGATCGCCACGGCGCCGACGACGCCGGTGAGTTGGGTCCGTGCGCCCGACGCCTCGGCAACCGGCGTGCGCGAGGAACTGCTGCTGATTGGGAAGCCTTTAAAGAAGCCAGCTGCCAGGTTCGCGACGCCTAGGCCTATCATCTCTTGGTTCGGATCGACGTACATCCGGGTCTTAGCCGCGTATGTGCGGGATAAGACGCTCGTGTCGGCGAACGACACCAGCGCAACCGCACAACCACCGATAACCACGGCGCCGAGGTCCGCGAAGCTGATCAAGGGCACGGCGAAGGATGGCAGGCCTTGCGGCAAGGGACCGAGCACCTTCACCCCTGCGGCACTAAGGTCGAACGCGCCGACAGCGATCGTCGCCGCCGCGACTGCGATCAGAATGCCGGGAACTCGCTTGAAGCGCTTGAGTACCAGGATCACGACGAGCGTGCCCGCGCCCACCGCGAGTATGGCCCCGTTGGCCCGGCCGTCGAGAACGGACCGGGCGATGCGCCAAAGATCGCGCAGCGGTCCATCCCTCTCGATCGAGATCCCGAACACTTTCGGCAGCTGGTTGATCAGCACGGTGAGCGCGATGCCGTTCATATAGCCGTAGCGGATCGGCTTGGAGAGCAGTTCGGTTATGAACCCCAACCGGAAGAGGCCCGCCAGAATACACACTACACCCGACACCACAGCCATCATGCCGGCCAATGCCACGGCGCGCGTCGGATCGCCACCGGAGTGCGGCAACACGACTGCCAGTATCACGGCGGCGAGGGAAGAGTCCGGGCCGAGCACAAGGATGCGGCTGGGACCAAACAGCGCGTATGCCAGCAACGGGATCATGGTGGCGTACAGCCCGTAGATGCCCGGGACTCCGGAGGCCTCCGCGTATGCGATTCCGGTCGGGACAAGCATCGTGGTCAACACTAAACCGGCAAGCACGTCGTTCGGTAGCCACGCGGGTTCGTAGTGGAGCAGCATTCGAGCCCCGGGCAGCCAGCGTTGCCAGCCTGATGGAGGTGTGGCCATAGGACGCGCGAGGCGGCCGGGCTCCGGTTGCGGCGTAGCTTTGCCCTTTTGGTCGTTGTGGTGGTTCACTGCACTTCCTCGTGTCCGGCAACTTCCACGTTTTGTTCGCGAGCGATTTCGGATCGGCTGTAGAAGACGCCGATACAAGTCTAACCAGAATCGTGCCGAATTATTTGGTATTTAGGAAGCGGAATCGTTCACGGCTTCGTAAACGTGTGCAGAAATCGCCTCAGAGGATCGCGCTAGAATGCGAATTGAATGCGGGACGGGAAAAGGCATCGTCTTTGGGCAGCGAACCAGCAACAGTGAAATCGCCCCGAGTACAGCCACGCGTTTTAAGTCCGTTGCGTCCGCCATTTCGCCACATCGGCGCCACGTCCCCGGGCCTGCCCAATGAATACCTGTCTGCTTAACCTTCTTGAATCACAGGCTCTGTTACGTTTATCTTCCGGAAAATCATCCACACGCCAGCGAGAACAAAACACGCGCCGACAAGCGACCACAGCGAGAATTTTTCTCCGCCAATCGCCCATCCTAGCGCGACTGCACCCGGTGGCGTGACGAGCGAGATTGCTTGCAAATTTGCCACTGTCATTCGCGGCAGGAGCCAGTAGAGAAGCAAAAACGTGAGCGCCGAACCGATCACGGCCAGGTAAACCAAACAAAAGATAGACAAGCCGCTCCAATGAAAACGGAGCGGGTTTCCCTCCACGATCAATCCGGTCACGAGCAAAGGCACTGCGCCAAAAATCATTTGCCAGCCCGCGATCATTGCTGGAGCCAACTGCATCCCTCGCGCTTTGAGCAGGACATTGGAGAACGCCGCGCCGCCAGCTCCGAAAACGATGCCGAGTCCGCCCCAAAACGCCATCCATCCGTTGAAACCGAGAAGCCGCTCGCAAATTATCGTGACGCCGCCGAGGGCAAGCAACGCGCCGGCGAGTCTTCGCAGGCGCAACGGTTCATCGGGTAGCATCAGATGCGCGAATACCATGCCAAAGATCGGGATCGTCGCCTGCAACACCGCCGCCAGCCCGGATGAAACATGGAGTTCACCCCAAAAGAGCAGTCCGTAGTTCACCGCAAACATCAGGACGCCAGTGAATGCGAGCACCGCGTAATCCGACGCCTGCTGTGGCAACAGGCGCACTCGCCCGACTGAGACGGCGAGAAGCACGACGATCGCGAGCAGAAAACGGATTCCCGCATAGGAAATTGGCGGCAGATCACGCAATCCGATCTTGATCACGAGCCAGGTCGAGCTCCAAACGACGCAAAGTGTCAGCCACGCCACTGGCACGCCCCACCCCCCTTTGGGCCGCCAACTCTGCACTGACCCTGTGATCGTCGTTTTCATGCCTAGGAGTTTTAACGTCGCGCAGCGACGTGGTGACAGTGCGTCTGAGAACTCGCGCCCGCTATGGAACCCACGTCGGCGGCCGCTTCTCGTTGAACGCGGCGATGCCTTCACGCGCTTCGCTGGATTCCCGAGCTTGCAGGTGATACTTGAGCGCAAGATCGACATCGTCTTGCACCGAACGCCACCAGAGTTCTTCAATCAATCGCTTCGTTTGCATGAGCGCGCCGGGCGCCGTTTGTAAAACGGATTGGGCAAACTTTTGCGCTTCGTTCATCAAATCATCTTTAGCGACAACGCGATTGACGAGTCCGATTTCTTTTGCGCGCTCTGCGTCGATCAATTCGGAGCCGAGTAATAGCTCGCGCATGTTTCGCTCGCCGACTTGCCGGCGCAAAAAAGTCATGACCAAACCTGCTACCAAACCGCGACGCACCTCGGGATAGCCAATTTTCGTTCGTTCTGCTGCCACAACAAAATCGCACGCCGACATAATGCCTGCGCCACCTGCGACCGCCGCCCCATGCACGGCCGCGATCGTAATGAGGCGCGTTTGGCTGAGGGTAACCAAAGTCCTGGCCACCATCTCTGCGGTTGCATGCGCTTTGGTGTGGTCGGCCGCTTCCCTCAAATCCAACCCGGTGCAAAAGGCTGCACCTGCTCCGCGCAAAATAAGCACGCGCTCTTCGGGTTGATCGGAGGCGACTTTGACCGCAGCGCTCAGTTCGTTGAGCAGATCGAGCGTCAGCGCGTTACGACGCTCCGGTCGATTAAGCACTATGGTTCTGATCTGCGGAGTCTGTTTTTCAATGAGGACGGCGGGCATAACGCGAATGTCGAATTAAACTTGAATCACGCCGGTGTGGAAATTTCCCTTGGGCATCGGACGCGAGGCGTATTGCAGCAATTGGATAAGAACATCCCGGGTCTCATGGGGTTGAATGATCGCATCGACCCAGCCTCGCGCCGCGCCATATCGGATATCGGTCTGTTCTTCGTAACTCTGTTTCACTTTCGCCCGAAGTTCTTCGAGTTCTTCGTGCGTCGTTTTTTTATCACCTCGTTCACGGGCGCGGGCGAGGATCGAAAAAACGGTGTCGGACGCCTGCGCAGCGCCCATGACGGCGTAGCGCGCAGTGGGCCAGGCAACAATAAATCGCGGATCGTAAGCCTTTCCGCACATTGCGTAGTTGCCAGCCCCGAATGACCCACCGACGACCACCGTGATCTTTGGTACGACGGAATTGCTGACTGCGTTTACCAGCTTCGCACCGCTGCGAATAATTCCGCTCTCTTCTGAGTCGCGCCCGACCATGAAGCCGGTGACGTCTTGGAAAAAGATGATCGGCAAACTGGTTTGATTGCAGTCCATAACGAAACGGGCCGCTTTATCAGCGCTATCGGAGTAAATGACTCCGCCCATCTGAATACCTTCTTTTTTCGTCCGGACTTGCAAGCGCTGATTGGCCACGACCCCAACAGCTCGCCCGTCAATACGCGCATACGCCGTTACGATTGTCTTGCCGTAGTCCGCTTTGGATTCGTCGATTGAATTTCCATCGACGACCGACGCGAGCAGGTCGCGCACATCGTATAGCTTTTGTCCGTCAAAGCTGATCAAATCATAGACAGCATCCGGGCCCTTCGCCGGTTTCGCGGTTTTTTTCTGCGGCTGGGATGTTTTGGATTCTTTTGCTTCTGGCAGCAATGCGATGAGCGAGCGAAGTCGCTTTAGACACGACGGGTCATCCTTTTCATAAAAATCAACGGTCCCGCTAACTTCCGCGTGCATTTGCGCGCCGCCCAGTTCCTCTGCATCGACAATTTGTCCGATGGCCGCTTTGACAAGCGAAGGCCCGGCCAGGTAAAGACCGCTTCCCTTCGTCATCAAAATTTTGTCGCATAGAACCGGAAGATACGCGCCACCCGCAACACAATTGCCCATAATGGCGGCAAACTGGGGAATGCCGGCAGCAGAGATGACGGAGTTATTGCGAAAGATCCGGCCAAAATCGTCTTCGTCCGGAAAGATTTCATCCTGCATTGGCAGGAATACGCCCGCAGAATCGACCAGGTAAACGATCGGCAAAGAGCATTCGAATGCGACGCGCTGGGCACGGATCACTTTTTTGACCGTTTGCGGAAAGAAGGCGCCGGCCTTCACCGTCGCGTCGTTAGCGATGATCATGCACGGAACGCCCTCGACATTGCCAATGCCGGCGATAACACCCGCCGCCGGAATCTTACCCCATTGCTCGTACATTTTGTAAGCAGCCCAGAGACCGATCTCGAAAAATGACGAATCTTTGTCGAGCAAAAGGCCAAGGCGTTCGCGCACCGGCAGTCGGCCCATTTTTCGCTGACGTTCGTGGCCAGCTTTGCCGCCGCCCTCCCGCAGGACAGCTTCCTCCTTGGCAATTGCAGCGCAGTGGGCGCGCAACAGTTCGCTGCTGGAAGATGTCGATCTACCGGACATAACGCGAAGCACGCTTAATCTGGGGAGGAGACTGAATCAAGTGTAACGGCGGCTGTCCTTCAGCCGCAGTACCGTGAGTGCGCAGACACGCGCCCCCTACAGTGCCTCAATAAATGTCGTTGTCGGAGCTATAACCAGAGTCTCCGCGAATCGAGCGCAACCGCGCGCGACTTCCCCATTCCGATTCGGGCCGATTAATTTGCCCAACAGTGATTTTGACAAGCCACGGCGCCGCAGCCAGGGCACCGATTGCAACCAGCGCAATCGCAGCTGCCTGGCGGAGTGGAGGCTTGATCTTGTCTGCCATCAATATGCCCAGACCCAGGCCAATGGCTGTGCGCGTCACTACCAGCAACGGATCAACCGGAAGCTGCCCGGCGGTTTTTGAAATGGATATCGGGAGAGACATCGCCTACCATATACGTCTCGTTTCGAAAAAAGAAACGGGAAAATCTTCGCGACTCCGAAAATCCGGTCAGCTCTCGTTTCAATGCTCAATCCGATCTACGCGCTCATTCTCGCCGGCGGTAGCGGCGAGCGGTTTTGGCCAGTGAGTCGCCACGCCCGGCCGAAGCAACTGCTTCGACTCGTTTCTAAGGAAACTCTTCTCGAAGAAACCGTGGCCCGGCTTGATGGCTTCGTTCCGCTTGAACGCATTCTGATTCTGACCAACGCCGAACAGGAAGCCGCAGTTCGCAAATTGCTCACCGCGTTCCCAGAGGAAAATATCGTTGCAGAACCGGCCAAACGAGATACCGCTGCGGCAGTCGCGCTGGGCACTGGTTGGGTGGCGGCCCGCGATCACGGGGCCACGATGATCGTGCTTCCGGCCGATCATGTCATTGCCAATCGCATGGCCTTTCAGGAAACCCTGGCCTTGGCCGCAGATGCGGCGGTAGAGACGGGCGAGCTTGTAACCATCGGCATCAAGCCAACGTGGGCTTGTCCTGGCTTTGGTTACATCGAGCATGGTCGGGCGGTCCATTTACGGAAGCGCAACGATAAAGACGCAATTCATCGAGTCGTGCGCTTTCGCGAAAAGCCCAATCCCGATCTGGCTGAATCATTTTTACGGAAAGGAAACTTTCGATGGAACGCTGGAATGTTTGTCTGGTCCGTGCCTACCGTTCTGGGTGAATTCAACCGGCACGCGCCCGAGCTTGCAGATTTCATTTCCCAGCTTCGCGCTCCCGAAAATTTCGAAAACGTTCTGCGCGAGCGCTTCAGTAAACTGCCGCGGATCTCATTCGATTACGCGATCATGGAAAAGGCCGACCGAGTGCTGGTCGTCGAAGCGAGCTTTGATTGGGACGATATCGGAAGCTGGAGAGCAGTGGCGAACTATTTCAAGAACGACGAACAAAGGAATGCCGCGAACTGCGCCATTACCGCAGTCGATTCCACGAATAACATCGTCTTCGATGAGGCCGACACGACGATAGCTTTGCTCGGGGTACACAATCTTATCGTTGTCCGAACCGGGGATGCAATTCTGGTTTGTCACCGTCACCAGGCGGAAAATATCAAGAAGTTGATCGGCAAGCTTCCGCTGGAACTGCAATGATCTAGCCGGTGATGAACCCAATTTTGGCTCTCGATTTTGGCCGGGCACGCATCGGAGTGGCCATCTCTGACGAGTTGCAATTATTGGCGCATCCGCTCGAGACGATCCCATCGACTGAGCAGGCGACCTCTCGGTTGGAGGCGATTGTTCGTGAAAAGAAAATCGATCACGTTGTTGTGGGAATTCCGCGTCAGATGAGCGGCACAATTGGCGCCGCCGCAACCGAAACTCTCCAGTTCGTAGAAAAATTGCGAGCGATTCTTGCGTGCCCGGTCGTCACGTGGGACGAGCGGCTGACCACGGTTGCGGCGCACCGCGCTTTGCGAGATGCCGGCAAAAAAACGCGCCATACCCGCGGCTATGTGGACCAGGTAGCAGCTCAGATGATTTTGCAGGGATATCTCGACCGGCGCCAACACCTGGCGCATGCCGAGGAAACATCGTGCTAGATTGCGATGTCGCGACGGTTGAAATTGATCGTTGCATACGACGGAAGAGGATTTGCGGGGTGGCAAAGCCAATCCCATCGCAACACGATTCAGGACCATCTTGAGCGCGCGCTTGAAAATATCAGTGGCGAGGCTGTTCGTGTTCACGGCGCCGGACGAACCGATGCCGGGGTGCACGCCCTCGCTCAATGCGCACATGCCGATCTTGCCGACAGCCGTTTATCCGCCGCGTGTTGGACGGGAGCGCTCAATGCACGATTGCCTCCGACGATTCGCGTGCTTCGATGCCGATATGTTTCAAAGGATTTTCATGCTCGCTTGTCCGCAAAAGGAAAAATCTATCGCTACAGAATCTGGTCCGCTCCGATCTTGCCGCCATTCGAACATGCCTCCGCCTGGCACATCGCGCGCCCGCTGAATCTCGAGGTTCTGAGAACGGCGGCTAAATCTTTCGTTGGCACCCATGATTTTGCCAGCTTCGCTGCCAATCGCGGCAAGCGGGAAACAAGCACGATTCGGACAATTTATTCCGTGCACGTTCGGCAGAGCGGTTCCTGCCTAACGATCGAGTTCGATGGCGACGGTTTTCTCTATAAGATGGTTCGTTTAATCGTAGGCTCGCTCGTCAAATGCGCGCTTGGGAAGTTACCCACTCAAGACCTCACTGATCGGCTCGCTTCCGCGCATGTGGGTTCTGCCCGTTTTGCCGCTCCCCCCGAAGGATTATTCCTCGTCCGCGTCCGCTATTGACGCAGAACAGGTGTGATATCTTTGCCGAAGCGAAAGCCCGTTCGCAAATAACCGAGCGCCTGGTAAAATCGATGCGCGCCCTGGCGTTCGAACCTTGTTGTCAAAGTTACTCGTGTAACCTTTCTCCTGGCGAAGTCCTTCTCCGCGGCGGCAATCAAAGCGCGACCAACTCCGCCCCGCCGCTGCTTTTCCGAGACAACAAGTGCAACAATCTTCCCGGATGGATCATCGTGTTCGTGGCTGACGTGCGTGAGCGTCCCGATCATCCCGCAAAGTTTATTGTCGATCTTGGCGATGAACGTGCTGTAACGCGCATCCCTTTCAATCGATTTCAAACGCCTTCTCATTTCGGCGCTCGTCGTTTCGTAGCCAAGCTCGCACATGAGCCCAGCAAGCCCAGGCGCATCGCTCAGCCTGGCAGCGCGAATCCTAATGGCATCCACTGTCGAACAGTCTATTCGTTCGCTTCGTATTCTCTCAAGCGTGGCAATAGCTGTTCCATAATCGTCGCCACGGATTCATCAACGGTTTGCTCGTCGGTACGAACAACAATTTCAGGGTCCTCCGGCGCCTCATATGGCGCATCAATTCCAGTGAAATCGCGAATCTCACCCGCTCGCGCTTTTTTGTAGAGGTTCTTCGGATCTCGCGTTTCGCAAACTTCCAGCGGCGCATCGACAAACACTTCGATAAACTCCGCGTTCCCTTCCAGAGCAATTTCTCGCGCCCGGCGCCGATCCATTCGATACGGTGAGATGAACGCCGTAATGACGACTGTGCCGGCATCGGCCATTAACTTCGCGACTTCGCTTACTCGGCGGATGTTTTCCAGCCGGTCGTCGGGTGAGAATCCGAGATTTGAGTTCAAACCATGCCGGACGTTGTCGCCATCGAGCACGTATGTGTACATGGCACGATGAAACAACTCGCGCTCGAGCGCCTGCGCAATGGTCGATTTTCCAGCGCCGGAGAGACCGGTCAACCAGACCACCGCTCCGCGATGACCGCTTCGCGTCGCACGCTGTTGAGCGGTGATTTTGCCCTCGGTCCAAAAAATATTCTTACTCTTTGTAACCTGTCTGTCGGTGTAAACGCCGCCGAAAATCGTGCCGCCGCCGCAGATCTCCCCATCGTCCACGATAACAAATCGCCCGAGATTTGGGATTCGATCATGATTATCAATGACAAGCGGGCCGCGAGTTTGAATCGTAAGTTTGCCAATTTCATTTCGCTCCAACTGTTCGCGCCCGTCGCTTTTTGTCTCAAGCGTTGACGAATCCATAACCTCCTCGATCGATACGACCTGACATTTCAGGTCCTGTGTCGCCAGACGCAGATTGTAAAGATGACCGAGGCGCAGCGGCTCGCGCACGATCCAGAAAAGATCAGCGTGAAAGCGATTTGTCTCGATCGGTGTTTCGTTTTCATGCGACGCGACATAGCCGCGTTCGACGAAAATCTGTTCGCTGAGTGTAATCCCGACAGAGTCGCCTGTCACGGCGGGGCTGGTTGCTTGTGCGTTCCATCGCTCGATCGAAGCAACCACCGACGATTTATTTGCCGGCGAAAAAACCAATTGATCCCCTACCCGCAACGTTCCGGTCTCGATCCGGCCCGCTATGATTCGGCGCACGTCAAAACGATAAACGTCTTGAACGCAAAAGCGCAGCGGAAGATCGACATCGGGTTTTTGCGGCTGTAACAGGTCGAGCGCTTCGAGAACACTCGCACCGCAATACCATTTCATTTTCATTGTCGCGCGCGCGACGTTCTCTCCTTGTTTCGCCGAGGCGGGAATGAACGCGCTTGCTTCCAGACCAAGATCGACAAGGAACTTTCGGTAATCGCTCTCGATCTCGTGAAATCGCGCTTCCGAGAAATCGACCAGGTCCATTTTATTCACGACCACGATGATCTGCTTGATTCCCAGCAGGCCGAGCAAGTAAGCGTGACGGCGGCTTTGCTCGCGCACGCCTTCGTTGGCGCCGATCACCAGGATCGCAGCGTCTGCGCTCGACGCCCCTGTGATCATGTTTTTTAAAAATTCCTTGTGGCCAGGCGCGTCGATGATGGCGTAGCGCGCTCGCGCCGTTCGAAACGGAATTTGGGTCGTGTCGATTGTGACATTCTGCTTTTGCTCTTCGATCAGTGCATCGAGCAGGAAAGCGAATTCAAACTCCATCCCCTCGGCCGCACAGGCCTTTTTTATATCTTCGATTTTGCCCTCGGGAAGCGAACCTGTGTCGTGCAAGATCCGGCCAATAAGCGTGGACTTGCCGTGATCGACATGACCGACGAAAACCACGCGAAGCTTTGGCTTCGCGTCGATACTGGGTCCCGAATGTTCGACCATGCTCATAAAAATCCACGCGCTCGCAGTTTTTGCATTGCGTTGCGTTCGTGATGATCCTGGGCGCGGCCGGCGCGCTCGCTGGTGCGCGTCGCCTCTAATTCGGCGATAATTTCGTCGATGGTCGATGCCGTACTTGCGATCGGGTGAGTGATGGGGCTGCACCCGAGCGAACGAAACCGTTTTCCATTTCGCGCGAAATACATTTTCGGGATCGGAATGTTCTCGCGCTGGATATAACGCCAAATATCGGCCTCGGTCCAATCGAGCAGCGGTTGCACACGAACGTGCTCGCCCTTCGCTGCCGATGTCGCGAATTGTCCCCAAAATTCCGGCGGCTGATCTTTGTAATCCCATTCGAACTGCGCATTCCGCGGCGAAAAATATCGCTCCTTCGCACGGGTCGGATCTTCATCGCGTCGAATGCCAGTGATCAGCGCATCCCATTTATAATCCGCCAGTGCTTGCTGAAGCGCGACAGTCTTCAGCTCATGTGTCACGGTAACCGGATCGTGCGTCTCGTAAC
>WNFR01000624.1_pt1 | contig 36164 bp, 33 predicted proteins | sample 5400221 | NCBI WGS metagenome assembly WNFR01 (sample SAMN13153357, study PRJNA577476) | soil metagenome | isolation source: 40 cm soil under Madrone tree | place: USA:California | collected 2016-06-14 | reverse complement strand
CTGCACGGCGCGGGAGAACGCGGCGATGACGGCATGCAACAAACCGATGTTGGGATTGGGACAGAAATCCGCAGCGACCGTGGACGTATTCCGGCAATCGTCGTGATGCCGCAATGCCAGAAAAATCTTTGGTGGACCCAGCCGCCCATGGATGATCTCGCGATCGCCGCCCTGGACGCAGCCAGCAAGGAATTCCACGGCGACGCCGAGCGTACTTATTTAACGGGCCTTTCGATGGGAGGCTATGGGGCCTGGCATCTGGCGGAAAAATATCCGCGCAGGTTTGCGGCGCTGGTGGTGATCTGCGGGGGCATCCGTCCGCCCGTAGCCACATTGAAGGCTCATCCCGACTTGGCAAAATGGTTCCCGGTTGACGACCCCAAAAGCTATTCCGACGCAGCCGCAAAAGTTGGCAAGATTCCCATATGGATCTTTCACGGCGCGGATGACGACACGGTGCCGGTAACCGAGTCACGGCGGATGTACGCAGCAATGAAGGCGATCGGAGCCGAAGTCCACTACACCGAGTATCCCGGCACCAAGCACGTTTCCTGGGACAAGGCTTACGACGATGAAAAATTGTTTCCGTGGTTGTTCTCGAAAACTTTAACCTCGAAACCCTAGCCTCTAAGTCAAAATAGAATTCTGAAGTGCGCAGCGAAGAATCTCACCTTACGCAAAGCACAAAGTCAATGCCCGCTAATGCAATTTTTCGATCTGTTGTTGCACCCGATTACGAAACTCCAGCGGGTGCGCAACTTTGTGAAAGGGTTCGGAAGTTCCGCCGGTACCAATCACCACGACCGTTCCGTAACCGAGCACCCTGCCGCCTGTCGTCTCGCTGACCTCGATGCTCTCCACCTTGTTCAGCAGCATTTCGATGGTCTTGCGGCTGGCCAGTCCCGTCTTGATCACCACACGGCGATTGGTCACCGCCATTTCCGTTGCATTGCGGCGCACCATGCCGGCCAGAATTACCGCCATGCCGGAAATCAGCAACACCACGGCCCCGCCTTCCATTAGGTGCAATTCTTTGCCGTCAATTGCAGTTTGGTTCTGCGCGTAGTACAGCAAAAGCGCTCCGGGCAGTGCGAGCAGCAGGCATCCCACCGCCAAGTGACCCAGCATTACGATCCAGTGCAGTCGCGTCTCGTAAATGATCGTTTCGCCCGGAACCAAATTCGATTGTACGTAGCTCATCTGCTTTTTGCCTCGAGTCGTTCCCCGAATCGCTCAGCCCGCGCAACAATGGGATTAACAATCCTGCCTGACGCAGAGAGGCTATCACAGACATCGCAGATTTCTCTTGCCGGGGATTACGTACGAGAGTGACCGCATGACTATGGACGACGCATGACTATGGATGATGCGCCTTGGCTGGAGAAGGCGGCAAACTCGTAATCAGGCGGCTTCGGATTTTGGCGAGCGAGCAGACCTGCGAGGCTTGGTCGGTGCGTCAGAGGCCAGTTCGCGTTCGGCGCGAAGCCAGTCATCAATTTGATTGCCGGGAGCGCCGCCGCGTTCGAGGTAAATTTCGTAAGCGCGGGCCTGGATTTGTTCGAGCGTGGGAGCAGTCTTGGAGGTACGCGGTTTGCGAATTGCGCGGGGAGCGACTTGCAATGTTCTGGCCATTCGGTTTCCTTCCAACTCCTTTAAGTTTTCAGTGGAGGGCAGCGTTTGAAACAGCAGCCCTCAATGGGATTTGACCGTTCGCGAAAGCCGGAGAAACGGAACTGCCTAATATTTTGAATTATAGAGACAAAATTTGCAGGCTGTGAAAAGCAAAATTTCGATGAATAGAATCGAAAGAAGCACCCAATCCCCCTGCCCGAGCGAATCGTTCGAATGCGAAAATGTACACAAGCGAACCGCGACGCGCGGCAATCAATTGCGCCGATCCAGGGCTTCAGCGCGAAGAATCTGATTGTGCAGGATCAGCGCTTTGGAGATCTCCAGGAAATTTCGACGGACTTCCTCCCGTGAAGTGTCATCGCCGGGCAGGCTGAGTAGCGATGCAGCGCCGTGCGACAGCAAAAACATGGCATAAAAACATCGCGAATAGTCTTCCGGCGCCCCTCCGAAACGGTTAGCAAACTGGGTCATCAACCACTGCCGTCCAGGCCGTGGGAAGTCTGGATGAAAGATGTCGCTCCAGGAATGCAATAGCAACTGATACTCGTGCGGGTGCTCATCCGCAAATACCAGGTAGCGCTCACAAACATCCTCAAGCGACTTCGCCCCGAACAGGTACTCGTTCAATTGCCAACGGATGCGTTCGGCCAGCGCTCTACGCAACGCCTCTTTGTTGCGGAAGCGTTTGTAAACGGTAGGAGTAGTGGTCCCCGCTTCTCGGGCAACAGCGCGAAGCGTAAGGCCTGTTTCGCCGCGCGTGCGCCACAGCTTTTGCGCGGTCTTCAGGATTCGTTCCTCCAACAGTTGGTCTGCGTGGGGAGGCATAAGCGCGCTTCTCCAGTTTCTGTTTTCACAACGTATAACTAATATCACGAACCGACTGCGAAGCCAAGTGGACCCGCACGCGAAAATGAACAAAGCGTCAACCAGGACTGCTATACCGGACCATACGGGGAGGACGAAAGGTGGCTTCAACCCACTCCAATCATTCTTCGGCGAGAGTTACTAAAACTTGACAATGTAAAGCTAACGCTGTATAAGTATTACACACCAATATCAAAAGATAGCCTGAGCGCTGTCAAAGACAGGAGTGTAGTGTGCCTCACAAGTTGAACGTAGTTCATGCCAAGTACAAGGAGCAAAGCAGCTTTCAGAAAGAGTCGGAACAGAATCCTGCATTCGAGAAAACCAGGCTTGCAGCCGGTCTGGAGCAACCAGCGATCGGCGGGGCCATCGATTTTCAGCACTGCGAGGAAAGCGATGTTCAGAAAGCGATCGACTGGTTCGCGGAGTATTTGCGCTCTGAGCGCGAAGAATATTACGCAATCGGCGTAGGGCTTCACGGGGAGTGGCGCGGGTTGATGGATGGATATTTTGAGCCCGCGTTGCTCGATCAAGTTCGCATACTGGAGTTGGTGGATGAGCGGGTAGCGAATCCCTGGTTCTATCCCAAAGCCCGCGAAAAGGGCTTCCGCCAGCTGCCGGATATCACGCACAAGGCGGCGGTGACGTTTCTGGACGTGGTTGTCTTCAACGAAAAAATCGGAAGCCGCGATCTTTTCACGGGTTGGTCCACGCAGCCCAGATGAAAGTACTGGGAATGACCGAATTTACGCACTTGTTCGTCAGAGGTTTTTTGCGGGCCAGAAGCTATTTTCTGGTGCCCATGAAGGCGCACGCATTCGCTTTGGACGCCCGGTTCGCGGCGAATCCTGGTGTACGCTTTTCGGTGGAAGACGAAATTCACGCATGGTGGCAAGCCGGAAGGTATTAGCCAGCATTTCTCACCATGCACCGCTCAGAAGGCAAACGGTCCGTGTAGGGGCGTTCGACTCACAAGAGCTCTTCTGTTTGTCCGGCGTCATCGTTCGAAAGAGCACGCCAGAAAAAATAGGCCACAAGAAATGTGGGCGGCTACAGGGTCCGGTGAGCAGTGTTCCGAACCGGGCCCTCGCCCGGTGGAGTCGGCGGACTGAGCGTGACGGCGTCGCGCCGGGTAGGCAGGCATTGCGGATAATTATCCTGCAGAAACCTGATCATCCTTTCGCGAACCAGGCAGCGAAGATCGAAAGCGATGGAGGAAGAATCGGCGCTCATCAGGCAACGAATCTGCATGCTGGTTTCAGTGAAGTCGGTAACCTGCAGCACGCAGGTCTTCCCGTTCCACAACCCTGATTCCTTCAGCACTCGTTGCAGTTCCTGGCGGAGGGGCTCGACCGGCAGCGTATAATCCGCATAAATAAATACCGTGCCGACAATTTCGGATGCGCTGCGCGTCCAATTCTGAAATGGTTTTTCGATGAAGTAGTTGAGCGGAACAATCAGCCGTCGCAGGTCCCAGATGCGGATAACCACGTAGGTGGATTCGATCTCCTCGATCCAGCCCCACTCCCCTTCCACAACAACCGCGTCGTCAATTCGAATCGGCTGCGTGATCGCTACTTGCAGTCCCGCAATCAGACTCGCGAATGTCGAGCGGGCGGCCATGCCGACTATGACGCCGGCAATTCCCGCTGAGGCAAAAACGCTGGTCCCGATCTGCCGCGCGCTCGGGAAGGTCATCAAGGTGATGGCGATGGTAACGATAATGATGCATGCGCTGACGATGTGCTGAAGTACCTGGGTCTGGGTGTGGATGCGCCGCGCGTGCAGATTGTCGGCCACGGCGATGGAATAACGCGTGGTGATGAGCGCCGAAACCACTTGAACCAGCGTGATCAGCAGCCAGCCGAAGGCGGCAATGAGGCAGATCGTCAGGAAATGTTCGAAGCCCGCTTTGAACCGCTCTGGCAGAGAGGTGGCCGGTAGCGCAAGAATCAGGCCGAGTAGCGGCAGAATGTAGCGAGTTGGCGGCCGCGTCTGTTTGGCCAGCAGAAGTTGCAACGTGGAAGTGCTGCGCCGAGTGATGCGCGCGACGAAGTTGTAAAAGAAGATGTAAACGAGGACGCCGGCCAGCGCGCCCCCTGCGAGAGTGGCCGAGGAGACCAGAAGCGAGCGCGCATCACCCCAAAGCAGGTGGAAAGGGAAGTTCGCCATGAAGCAAGAGTATGAGGCGAGACGCGAGCAGCGGCAAACAGGAAAAACGGGTTAACCCCCAAGAGCCCAGGAGCCTTCTTACATGATCGCGTAGAGGTTTCCGTCGGCGGAACCAAACAGAACGGTGTCGCCCGAAATCGCAGCAGAAGAGAGAATCGGCCCCACGCTAAACATCTTTTGAATCCCGCTCACCACGTCGTCGTAGAAAGAGTCTGCAAATGCGGCCTGGTAATTTGGCGCACCCTTGCAATCGGTCAAGAATGGGCCGTTCTTTTTTGCCGCTTCAGTGACAAAGGTCCAGGCAAGCTTTTGCGACAGCCGCGACTGCGCGCCGGCGATCCTTCCGTGGAGCCAGTGGCCGCGACCACCGAATTACCGAGGATGCGAGCGACAACTTGATGCAGGGCCAAAGAATTAACAATGGCCAATCTGGAGCGACGGTTTGAGCGCAATTGAGACATAGCCGGAGCACTGTCCGTCCGCGCAAAGGTGGCTTGCCTGGGCCGGCGAAGAGCGTACTCATCTCTGTCTCGCCGAGAGCTTTGCACCACTCGAGTCATCGTTATTGGGAATGAGCTTGCCATTTTTTTCTATGAGACCGTAACGCAAGCGTGCCGCTTCAAATCCGGCGCGATTGAATGGACGGTGCCGCGGCGCGATTGAATGGAAGATGCGATCGAAAAGAAAAAATCCAATTCCGAAATTTGTGTCCATGCGACCGTTGTCGTCCACTGCGTGGTGATGAATGTCATGCAGGCGACGCGCCGCGCAAAACCAAAAACGCAAAAGGGGATTGCGCGCCATCCAGAAGTCCGACAGATGCATACGGTCGTGCAGATAACTGAACATGAAGAGCGGCCAGGCTACCAGCGTCACCAGCGCGATAGTTTGGTACAGTGCGGGAAGATGTGCGAGCCTCATCGCGCCCCACAGCGTTGCCAGGATCATCGCGGAAGGGACGAGCCATTCCATCCCGACGTTGCCGACGGAGAAGCGGTTGTCCGTAGCGTCGTGGTATTCATCAAGGCGCATCGGCTGGCCGGGGCCGTAAATCAGGAAGTGGTGAATCAGATGGCCGCGGCTGAGGAACGGAATTTTGTCGCTGTGCAGCAGGCGATGCAGGCAATAGCCAAAAAATTCAGCCAACAGGCAAGCGCCGAAGAGCGTGAGCGGAATTCCAATCAGCGGCGAGAATAGGCCGGGCGCTGCCATGGGGCATGAACTCCTCAGAGCTTCCGGGGAAATAGGCCCGGTGAATCGAAGCTACGCGAAAAGAAAAACGACACTCAAGCGACAAGCAACGTCATGCGGTCCGTGACGCACGATGTCGCGAATAAACGTGTTGTGTTTGCAGGAGTTTTACGGAGCGTAGGCGAGCGCGATTAGCCGGAAGTGCATGAAAATAAACTGGATGCTACGAGAATTCAGCGTTTTGGTTCGTTCAAGTGAATGCGAGCCAAAAGCGTCTGGAAGCGTGGATCGGAGCGGATCGGGTCCGCCATGGGCTCGACCGCCAGATAAATCAGGCGGTCGTTGTGCTCGTTGATCGCCCGATTCATAGAAGCAAAGGTGTTGTTGTTGTCTCCGAGGCCCAGATAAATACCCGCCAGATAAAGGGACGGAACATAGTGTTGGCGAGACATGCCTTGAAGCTGGGTAAGGACGTTGAGCGCGCCCTGGCGATCACCAGAGACAGCCAGCGCATGTCCCAGGACGCTCAGGAGAGCAGCATTGTCAGGAGCGAGATCGCGGGCCGCGCGGAAGTGCTGCAGGGCTTCACCGTACATTTTCTTTTCGCGGTACGCCGAAGCGAGCCAGAGTTCGGCGTACAGGAAATTGGGAAACTGCTCGAGAGTGAGCTTGGCTTGTGCGATGGTAGAGTCAAAATCGTGCGCGTAGTAAAAGGTTTCGGCCCGGGCGGTCGTAAAGATTGGAGACACGGGATCGAGCTCAAGCGCCTTCAGGGTTTCCGACTGAGCTTCGGCCAGGCGATTCTGCGTCATCAGATACTGGGCGAGCCACTGATGAGCGGTCGGGTTGTTGGGTTCAAGAACAATCGCCTCACGGAATTCGCGTTCCGCGGTTGGAAAATCGAAATCAAAACTCATGGCGAGATTTCCGAGAACGTAGTGAGCTTCAGCATTCGTCGGATCCAACTCAAGCGCGCGGCGGGCCTCCGCCTTTGCCTTTGGAGCGGAGATGGACGGCGGCACCACGTCGTTCGGAGCCTCGGCCATCACGGCGTAGGAAACAGCGAGACCGGAGTGGGCCGGAACATATTGCGGCAATTTCCTGACCGCATCTTCAAACGCCGGAACGCTGCGTGCCAGGTCGCGATTCGTCCAGGCGCGCCGTCCACGCAAATAAGAATTGTAACCTTCCGGATCGACGCTGGCGGCCGAAGCGCCAGTCGACACGGGAGGGAGATTTAGTAGCAGCTTTTGCGCCACGGCTTCGGCAACTTCGTCCTGTACCTTCAAAATGTCAGCGAGGTTTTCTGTGTAGGAATCCGACCACAGCGGCGTTTGCTCTTTCGCGGAAATCAGCGAGACGTCGATGCGTACCTGATTGCTGGCCCGGCGCACGCTGCCTTCGAGAATGTAATTCAGCTTGAGCAGTGGTTCGAGTTCGGCGATGGATTTTCCGCCAAGCTGTTTCGAGGAAGTTGGAGCAATGACGCCCAAACGTTTTGGATCTAGTCGCCCCAGGCGTGTGTTCAACTCATTGGTTAGCCCTTCCGTGAATTCCGCTTGCCCCGGATCTCCTGCGATATTCTGAAACGGGCGAACGAACAGACGAATTTTCGCGTCAAGTGGAATGGTATTGTTGGACTGAACGGAGGGGTGCCACCCGACAATAACGGCGATCAAAACACCGATGACGGCCAGGGAGGCTAACGCCGTCGCCCAGACCGCTGTTCGTTTGTAAAAAGGTTTTTCCGATTGCGCGTCGCCGTTCGGAACCGCACCTGGAACCGCCGAACCATTAGGCGCTTGAGCTGTGGAAGATGAGGGCTCGTCGGCAGTTTCGTCGTCCTTGACGTCACCCGGCTCTCGCTCGAGATACCACTTATCAAGCTCGGAAGGATAAGCGTAAACCGAACTTTGTTTGCCGACTCGGAGGCGATGAATAGGCAGCGTGAGTGTCTTTTCCCAACGCTGCACGGTGCGAATTTCGCGCCGCAGGTACGAAGCTATTTCGCCCCAAGATTCGAGCCTGCGCTCCTTGCCGGGGCCACCCGCAGTAGATTCTGGCATTGGCTGGGTTATCCGTGTACAGACTTGTACGCGAGTATATAGCGCAATCGCTTCCAGCGAAACAAGCGTTTCATTTTCTAAGTGGCCTATGGATGACTGCTCAGGAAGAGCCGTTGCGCCGCAGCGTCAGTCCCACGAACAAAGCGATCAAAGTGGCGCCGGCGAAAAGAAAAGTGAATGTGCCGGGCTCTGGGGTAGGCACGGGGGGGATCACAGGAGTATTCGGGATAATTGGAGAGACACCCGGCGGAAGCAGCGGGGGAAAGAGCGGCCGAGGCGGTGTTTTGGAGGTTGCGGTCGGGCCGGGAGGCAGAGCGGGAATTGCGCTTGCCGGCGCGCCGGGGAAAAAACCGCCGCCATCGCCGGGAAGGAATTCCGCCATTAGTGGCGGAACAAATTCCGGCGTGTTCAATTCTTCTTTGGTTGGTTCGCTGACCGCAACTGGTTTTGCAGCGATGGCCGACAGGCGATTTCCGCAGCGCACGCGAGCCAGATTTTCGCCGTCTGAAATCAACGACTCGCCGGCAGGAATAACCATGCGATTCCTTGTCCAATAAACCTGATTGTTGCGGCGATACGAGACGTACATTTCCAGCGGCTTCTCAAGGCGGACGGTACGTGCCGCTGCGATGCGAAAATCCGAATAATGCTGCGCCACAACGGGATCGTGGGAGGCGGCGGACTGCAGTTCGCGCGCATCGCGAACGCCCCCGGGCACAATTGAATAGCGAAAAATCGGCCGTTGCGGTTGCGACACGGCGGAAAGGTCGAGCGATTCCTGCGCGTCCGCCTCCTGCGAGTGCACCTGCAGCTGTACCTGTTCGGCAGCGCTGTGGCGCAGAAGCTTAAGTGTCAAAAATGTCAGCAGTAATATTGCGGGAATGAATAGCATCGCTGCACGCGCAAAGATGCGCGGAAGATGAGCGAAGCGAGATTTTTGGGCGGTGGGCGCGGGCAAGACTAGGTTCCTCACTGTACCGTGAGGCAATTCTGCTGCCGAACGGAAGCGCTTGAGGAGGGGAGAGATTGCGAGTCCTCCGCGCCAAAAACGAGCGAAAGGCAGGCGCAACGGAAGCATTTTGCGCATGTTAAGGTCTTTCACCTAGAAATATCGGGAAAATCTTGTAAAAAGCGGAAAAGAATTTCCCGAATTCCATATACGCTTGTGTTCCCAATCGCTGACGAGTGTCACCTGGGTACACAAAGGTTGGCTTGGCGAGTTACCCATTCTGCACTCTGTCAGTCACAGACAGACGGGGGCCCCACCCCTTTCTGACGTAGGTATGAGATCTAAAGGACTTAGCTAGCGCTATCTGTAAGTATTCATTCTAATAGACTTAAGGTCTCATTGAAACGATGAACTTGTGGGAGTGCGCGTAAATACTGATTCTGCTGGACTTAAGAGGTCAGTGATGGCGATTTTGTGCCGGGAAAATTGAGTAGCGCCAGAATTGGAGTTTATTGTGGCGCGGGCAGCGCCAGCGCGCAGCCGCGGCACAGAGCGAACGGGCTGGCCGTTGCCCCATTCCTGAACGAACAGCGGATTGCGGCAGAATGCTTACCTAAGTAAACAGAGGCTCGCAGAGGGGGCGCGGAAAAGACATAATGCCGTGCGGGTCGACTTTTTCGCGAGGTGACTTGGTGAGAATACGGGCGAATCGAGTGTTGTTAGTGGTGTGCGGGCTGGCCTGCGGACTGATATGCGCGATTGCGATGGCGGGGAGCGCGTACGGGCAGGAAAAGCCAGAGCAAATATCTGATCACAGCATAAAGGCGGTGAAGTTTGGCAAGTTGTGGGATGGAAAAGGGAAGGTGTGGACGAAGGCGATTGTGATCGTAGATGGGGAACGGGTGCGGGAAGTGACTACGGATGCGCAGCGGATTCCGGCGCAAGCGGAGGTGGTGGACCTGACGAAATACTTCGGGCTGCCGGGATTGATTGACGTGCACACGCACATGACAATGTACACCGATGAGACACCCGGTGTTCCGATGCTGAAGCAGATTGCGAATAATCCTCCTGCGGTGGAAGTGTTTTTGGCGCGTAAGGGCGCGATGCGTACTCTCGAAGCGGGCGTCACGACGGTGCGCGATTTGGGCTCGGATCAGTACATGGACATTGCGATGCGGGACCTGATCAATCGCGGCGAGATGATCGGGCCGAGAATGTTTGTGGTCGGTTATGGCCTGTACATCACGAACACTCCGTACAAGCCAGGAATCAATCCTCCGGCAGGAGGGATTGCAGATGGCGTGCCGGAAGTGTTGCGAGCGGTGCGGCAGGAGGTGGCGGCGGGAGCGGACCTGATCAAATTGTTCGCGTCCACGGGAACGGATGACGACACGACGGCATTTAAGACCTACAGCTACGAAGAGATCAAAGCGGCGGTGGACGCGGCGCATCAGTTTGGGAAGAAAATTGCAATTCATTCCTATGGGCCGGATGGAGCGCGCGACGCGGTGCGGGCAGGAACGGATTCGCTGGAGCACGCGACGGACATGGACGACGTAACGATTGCGGAGATGGTCAGGCGTGGAACGTACTATGTACCGACGATCGATCACAACCGCTACTACATCGAGAACGGAAGCAAGATCGGATATATGCCGGGATTTGAGCCGCGGACGCAGGCGTTTATCGCGAGGAACCTGGAGACGGCGCGCAAGGCGCATCGCGCGGGAGTGAAGTTTGCGATGGGGTCGGATGCGATTTACACGATGTACGGGCAGAACACGCGGGAGCTGGGATGGTTTGTGAAGGCAGGACTGACTCCGGAGGAGGCGTTGAAGACTGCGACGAGCAACGCGGCGGAGTTATTGGGCAAAGCGAATGAACTGGGAGCGGTGGCGCCGGGATACTTCGCGGACCTGGTGGCGGTGGAGGGTGATCCTACGGCGGATATCGGAGTGGTAGTGGACAAGGTGAAATGGGTGATGAAGGGCGGGCAGGGGGTGGTAGATAGAACGAAGGCAGTGCGGTGAAGGCGTGGTCATGCGACCAGATGCGCCACCCGCAGGTAGTTCGAGCCTCCCAAGGCCAATTTTGATACCTATGCTCTATCATGCGGCGTGTCACTGGCGGGATGTCCAACCGGCTACTCGAAGGAGCTGTGGTCATTGCTTTGCCTCCGTCGCGATGTGCGGACCGCAGCGGCGCTGGCCTGCGCTTCCATCGTCCGGCCATCGTTAAACTTTCAGGCCGATCAAGACGAGCCGACAGTGCGAATCTCAAGGTTTGTAAAACAAACCCTGAAACCCGGCGATCAAGACAAAGCCACGGTTACTTTGGCTAGCTTTGGTGGAGAGACCACGATCAGCGCTACACCGATGATTGCAAACAGAAGTACGCCGTACAGCAGGTGTGCGCGTTCGCTTACGGTGAAAAACGCCTGCACGGCCATGGTGGCGGCGTGAGCGAAGCTCGACCATGCCGCGAAGGCGATCAGGCTGCGATGTGCGGACGGGTTGCGTGAGGCGAGGAGCAGGAAGACTCCCAGTGTGGCGTAGATGGAAAGCATCATCTGCAGGGTTGGTTCGTCACGCACTAGGAACAACAACGGATAAATTGTGGCTAGGAAGAGTAAACCCACGATGACTAGCACGACTTTTTGCGCTCGTTCTCGAAACATTGTGTCCTCCTTTTTTTTCGCGGACTCCAAGTAGGGCCCGTACCCCGCAGGGCTGGGTGAGCCGTGAGTGAATCCAAACGTGCGACCTCAGCGGCTAAAGCAGCACTGATCTTGTGCCGGCTAGGGCACGACTGGAGCCGTGCCCTCCCGGGAGTTATCACGCACACACCGGGAGCCATAACACAAACTCTGAAGCTCCTACGCCACGTTAAGAAATTCCCGACTGGGCCGCGACTACCTTTTTTCGATAGCTACCTGAAAACCAAACGCGAAATACCCAGAAAATCAGCAAGACGAGCGGCAGCAGAGCCGGGATAAAGAGTACGGGTGATCCGCGTAGCCAAACCGGGAAGACTTGTTGCTGTCCCAGGAAGAAGGAGCCTGTGGCGACAAAAAACCCGAAGCACATCCGCCAGAGATGCCGTACGATGCGCTTTGCGCCAAAAACGCCGCCGCGCAGGAGCATGCGGATGTCCCCCGCGGCGGCCAGCAGTATCACTGAACCCAGAAAAAAGTACATCCCGAGGGGAACTCCATTTGCTGGCTTCGCGTGGCCAAACACTACTTCTAAACCTGAGACCCAGAGGGCGACACCGATTACCAAAGGAATCAGAAGCGCGACCCAATCGAAGATGCTGGTTTCCCCGTCTTTGCGCCTGGCGGTAAGCCATGCCGTTGTAACCAGATAGAACGCGAAAGTGCCGCCGAGAACATTGCTCGTTTGATGTTTCATGAGCGCCAGGTACACCGCGCTGGCGCCCAAGGCCAGCATCGCTGCGACAAAGACTTTTCCGGCCAGGGCGTGCCGGCTTGATCCTTTGCGGAAAGACATAGCGGCGGTGCCGGACAGAATGCCGACGACTCCGGTGGAGATATGGACCGGCAGTAAGGGAGAAAAGAGCATCGGCGCTTCTTTCTGGAGCTATATACGAACGTCCCAGAGCGAGAGTTTCATTCGAAGATATGCAATCCGTTCCATGATTACGTTGTGTTCATCATACTCGGTTCTTCTTGCACGAACCTGGATCAAGACCGCGCACGAATCAGAGCGGGTCGCGATAGCGGCGCAGCCGGACCGCTGCTGCGAGAAATGCTGCGGCGACTATCATCCCGATCCACAAGCCCGGGCTGATCAGGAAGTTCCCGGGAGTGAGGTGTGTCATCGGATCCATTGCAAGGGTGCCCGGCGCTGTAATGGCCTCCACACCGCCGCCGCTCAAGCGGTTCTCCAGCAGGGCGGCGAGATATGAAGTATTGAACGCAATCTTTTCGACGACGCCAATCGCGAGCAGCGGTAAAGCGGCCCACAGAAATGCCGCCCGCCGCGCCCACGCTGAGACCAGCAACAGCCAGGCGTAGATTGGCGCATGCCAGAGCACATGCACGGTCAGAAGGTGGTAGAACAGCCCCAGGGACATCTGGAAGAACGACAACTGAGTCCATAGCGTTGCGACATTCACACCGCTCGCCGATAGCACTGCGGTGCTCAGCAGCAGCATGATCAACTGTGTTGCAACGGTGATCGAGAAGGCGAGCAGTGGCAGAACAACGAGCGGAATGCTGGCCTTCGAGAGCACTGTGGTGAGATCGGAAACCGGCAGCGACTTCCAGAATAGAATGCTGCGGTCGCGGCGTTCGCCGTGCAGCGCGTCGAGGCAGTAGAACACGCCGACAATTAAAGCGGTCAACATGATCAGACCCGCCGCCATGTCGTACGGCATGGCGAGCGCTGCACGCTGCTTGGACGGATCGAGCGCCAACGCTGCACGCATTCTGTGCGGCAGACCAATCAGGCTGATCAGGAAACCGAACAGCATGACGGCGGTAGCGACCAGCGGCGCGATATAGATCGAACGGTTCTCCCACAATTCGCGGCGCACCGACCAATACATTGGCCGAGTGGCCGACATGGCCGCCGGCGCAATTCTCTGGGCGTCGGTTCCGTGCGATTCCAGCGGAGATCCCGGCACGGCGTTCGCTGGCGTATTCATCGGGCAGCTCCTTGGTAACTGCCCTGCGCCTGGGCGGCCTGATTGTCTGTCATGTTGCCCACAACCGCGACGAACAAGTCAGCGATGCTGGGTGTGCGTATGTCGCCAAGCGCGGCGAGTTGTTCGCCATTGACACGATCGAACAGCAGGATGCTGCGACCGAGTACCTGGCGCTCGTGAATTGGTTTGAGCGCTCGCGCAGCGGCGATCTGGTCGGGATGCACCATTACTTCCAGATAGCGCGACTCCAATTCTTCCATGCTGCAATTGAACACAATGCGGCCGCGGTTGATGAACATGACATCGGTGAGGACGTCCTGAATCTCTTCCACTTGATGCGTGGTCACGACGATAGTGCGGCTGCGATCGAAGTAGTCGTTTAGCAGGGAATCGTAGAATTGCTTGCGATACAGAATGTCCAGGCCGAGGGTTGGCTCGTCCAATACCAGCAATTTCGCGTCAATGGCCATCACCACGGCGAGGTGCAACTGTGCCACCATGCCCTTCGACAACTCCCTAACCTTGTTGGCGTTTCGGATATTTGTCTTCGCAAGAAAACGTTCCGCCTTGGCGCGATCGAATCGCGGATGCACGCCGGCGACGTAGTCGAGCAACTGCCAAACCCTGATCCAGCGGGGGAGCACCGCGACATCCGCAATGAAGGAGACATCGCGCATGAGCTGATCGCGCTCGGTCCAGGGGTCGCGCCCGAGCACCCTCAGCTCCCCCTGATACGGCGTGAGGCCGAGAATCGCGTTGAGCGCGGTGGTCTTGCCTGCGCCGTTGGGGCCGATGAGTCCGAGGATTCGGCCTTCTTCGACGTTCAAATCGACTCCGTCCACGGCGACGGTTGTGCCGAAGGCCTTACGGAGGCCGCGTGCTTCTATGCATGCCATGGATTTAGCGCTCCTCATCTTTGGTTTTTGGCTTCGAGCGGCGTTTTGCGGAACCGTCGAGTAGTTCCTCCGGCGTGATGCCCAGCCGCTGAATGGTTGAGGAGATCCGTGGCCATTCCTCGGCGAGAAATTTCTGGCGTTCGCTCTGCAGCAATAGGTTGCGCGCGCCGGCATTGATGAACATGCCCAGACCTCGTTTGCTCTCAACAAGCCCCTCGTCCACTAGTTGCTGATAGCCCTTCAGAACCGTGAGCGGATTGACCCGATATTCGGCCGCGACATTGCGCACCGATGGCAGCGCATCACCTTCCTTGAGAACTGCGTCGAGTATCATGGCGACGACACGATCCCGAAGTTGTCGGTAAATCGGCTGATTGTCATTCCACTCACGGTCCATCAGGTTTTCCGAACCTCACCAAGGATTTGCCTGCGTCAGCTTGCCCGCCGCAGGTCAAAGTGTGCGTGGACCGGCTTATCCCCTTCCATGAACGTCCACTCTTCGGAGTGATGATTGCCGTCGATCGCGGTAAAAACAGCATGGTGCATGTGTCCGTACTGCGTGCTGCCCGAAACGTCAAGAAACTCGAATTCGACTGTCTTCTCGTCCGGCGACATCTTGCCCCTCATGCGAGGCCGATTGCCTGCGTCGCAATAATGCGTTAGCAGCAGGCGATCCCCGTCCAAATAAAACATGGTGATGGGATCGTCCGGCCTTCCCGGCAATCCCGTCATCTCATGCAGCAGGGCGTTACCCATGGATGTCACGCGCAGCGTGACGTGTAATGTCTTGCCATCAAGCTCCGTCCCGGTCCCCGAGAGTACACCTTCCCAGGATCCCGCCAGTGCTTTTAGCTTGTCGAAAGACTTTTGCGCGTCGGACTTTTGCGCGTCGGACTGGGCAAAAACCACCGCAGAGAGCGCCGTTAAAACAACAACAGATAGCATAAGACGAAGGGATTTCATGTTGATTGCTCCTAATTCAATTCCCGTTAGCGTTCCTCAGGTGCAAGCGATGACCGTTTGAGCTGCAGCCTTGAGCTGCGACGGTGTGTTATAGTTAACTACAACACTATCTCACGTGCAAGCTTTATTTTGAGTTTTCTTTGTACCCGTCGCGGTCGAGCCGGAAGCGCAGCCGAGCGCTCAGGTAGCTGAAACCGAGGCAGGCCACACGGGGGATTGGTTTTACACAGAGGAAAGAAGACGAGGCATAGAGGCCGCAGAGGGATTCGGATGGATTGGTTTTTTGGCATCTTGCTGGCGCAGAATCACGAGACGGATCAACATTCAATGATTGCGCTGGTGGGTGGGATGGATTTCAAAGACGGAACCATCGAGGTGGAGGTTGCAGGTCTGCCGATTCTGGCGATGGAAGGACTGCTAAGCGCGCGCAGCGTGGCAGTAATGCGCGACAGGTGTGGCAGTGCGATCGAGGTAGAGGGCCCTTCTTAAGTCAGAACGCGCATGCACGCTGAGAGATAATCTATGGTCCAGCGATAGATTAGAGAATGAAGAATGCAGTTAAGCTTACTTGGCCTCGACACGCCAAGTGTCGCCGCCGCGTAGGAGTTTGGCTAGGTCGCCGGTGCCGCGTTTGGCTTGTACGTCGGCGATTTGCTGGTTGATTACGTCTTCGTAGCGCGGCAGGTCGTCCCAGGCGCGGAGGACGCCTATCGGAGTAGGAAAACCTTCGCGGTGCTCCATATGGGAAAGCAGGAACGCGTAGGACGGACGCGGGTGGTGGGCGTCGTGGATGACGAGGTCGGATTCGGAGATGCCGTTGCCCAGTTGAACGACTTCGATGTCGCCATCGGACTTGCGGCGGATGCCTTTGTCGCGATTTTTGCCGAAAACCAACGGCTTGCCGTGTTCTAGTTGAATGACGTGTTCGCTGCGGGCGTCTTTTTCGGTGATGCCGGTCCAGGCGCCATCATTGAAGATGTTGCAGTTCTGCAGGATTTCGACGAAGGCGGATCCTTTGTGGGCGGCGGCGTGTTTGAGGGTGTCTTTCAGATGAGACTGGAAGACGTCTACCGAGCGCGCGACGAAAGTGGCTTCTGCGCCGATGGCCAGCGAAATCGGATTGAAAGGGCGGTCGAGCGAGCCGTAGGGAGTGGACTTGGCCTTTTTGCCGATTTCTGATGTGGGAGAATACTGGCCCTTGGTTAAGCCGTAGATGCGATTGTTGAAGAGAAGAACCTTCAGGCCGACGTTGCGGCGCAGCATGTGGATGGTGTGATTGCCGCCGATGGAGAGGGCATCGCCGTCACCTGTGGCTACCCAGACTTCCAGGTCGGGGCGAATGGCTTTGATGCCGGTGGCTACGGCGGGCGCGCGGCCGTGGATGGTGTGAAAGCCGAAAGTGTTCATGTAATACGGGAAGCGGGAAGAGCAGCCGATGCCGGAGACTACGACGAAGTTTTCGCGCTTGATGCCGAGGTCCGGGAAGACGGCCTGGACGGCGGCGAGGATGGCGTAGTCACCGCAACCGGGGCACCAGCGGATTTCTTGGTCGGTCTGGAAGTCTTTTTTTGTGAGGAGTGGTAGTGTTGCGGTGGTCATGACGAAGGGTGCTCCATTTCTAATCTCGAGTCATCGAATGACGACATAACTAACGCCACGCAAACTAAGAAACGAGCTCGGCGATTTTTTGCTCTAGCTCGGATTGCTTGAACGGGCGGCCCTGGATTTTGTTCAGGCCGATGGCGTTCACCAAATATTTTGCGCGCAGCAGCCACAAAAGTTGGCCCATGTTTAGTTCTGGCACCAAGACTGTTTTGTAGCGCTTTAAGACTTCGCCCAAATTTGCCGGTAGCGGATTTAAGTGGCGCAAGTGGGCGTGGCCGATGCGATGGCCTAGTTCGCGCTGGGCTTTTACGGCGGCGGTGATCGCTCCGTGAGTGGAGCCCCACGCCACGATCAGCAGATCGCCTTCGGGATCGCCTGCGGGAACGATGTCTGGAATATCCTGAACGATGGCTTCGACTTTTGCGGCGCGAATACGAACCATGTTTTCGTGGTTTAGCGGCTCGTAGTTGATGTTGCCGGTCACGTCCTGCTTTTCCAGGCCGCCGATGCGGTGTTCGAGGCCGGGAGTTCCGGGAACGGCCCAGGGGCGCGCGAGCGTGTCCGGATTGCGCCGATACGGTTTGAAGTCCACGGGATCGGACGCAAATTTCACTTTAAAGTCCGGGATGGAGTCGAGATCGGGAATGCGCCAGGGTTCGGCACCGTTTGCGAGGTAGCCGTCGGAAAGAATGATGACCGGGACCATGTACTTGATGGCGATGCGAGAGGCTTCCACAGCGGCCCAGAAGCAATCGCTGGGAGTTGCTGGAGCGATGATGGGAATCGGCGCTTCGGAGTTGCGTCCGAAAAGCGCTTGCAGTAGGTCGGCTTGTTCGGTTTTTGTCGGCAGACCGGTGGACGGGCCACCGCGTTGAATGTCGCAGATGACCAACGGAATCTCGACGGCGACAGCGAGGCCGAGCGCCTCCGTTTTAAGAGCCATGCCTGGTCCGGACGTTGTGGTAATGGCCAGCGCGCCTGCATAGGCGGCTCCGATTGAAGAAGTAATGGCGGCGATTTCATCTTCGGCCTGGAAAGTAATTACGCCGAAATCTTTGTATTGCGAAAGTTCGTGCAGAATGTCTGACGCCGGCGTAATGGGATAGCTGCCCTGAAAAAGTTTGAGGCCGGATTTTTGCGAGGCAGTGACAAAGCCCAGCGCGAGGGCTTGATTGCCGCTCATATTGCGGTACAGGCCGGGCTCGAGTTGTGCCGGTGGAATTTCGTAGCTGATTTGGAAAGCTTCGGTCGCTTCGCAATAGGAGTAACCGGCTTTCATGGCCAGCTTGTTGGCTTCGACGAGCAGCGGCTTCTTGGAAAATTTTTCCTCGATGTAGCGCGTGGTCCCTTCCATGGAGCGGTTGTAGAGCCAATAGCACATCCCGAGCGCGAAGAAATTCTTGCAGCGGCTGACGGACTTGGCGTCGAGACCGAGATGTTCGAGAGCGGCTTTAGTGAGACGCTCGAGTTCAACGGAGAACAGGCGGTACTTGTCGAGCGAATGATCTTCCAGCGGATTGGAGGTCATTTGCGCTTTGCGCAAGTCGGTTTCCGCGAAGGCGTCGGAATTGACGATCAGGATACCGTTGGCTTTGAGATCGGCAATATTCATTTTCAGCGCGGCGGGGTTCATGACGATCAGGACGTCAACGGCATCGCCGGGCGTATAGATTTCGTTGGATGAAAAGTGGAGCTGGTAGCCGCTGACGCCGGGAAGGGTGCCCGCAGGGGCGCGGATCTCCGCGGGGAAATCCGGGAACGTGGCGATGTCGTTGCCGTAGAGGGCGACAGTATTGGTGAACTGGCTACCGGTGACCTGCATACCGTCGCCGGAGTCTCCGGCGAAGCGGATCACCGCGCGGTCAATGACTTCGCGCTTGTGTTTAAGCAGCGGAATATCGGTAGTCGTGGCCATGCTTCGTTGCAACTCCCTTTGCAAACAGGTTGAATCGGGCCTCCCTAGCATTTCCGATACTTCCGGAAAGCCTCCCCGGGGAGGCAAACTCGCGCAAGCCGCAAGACCGTGAAATCGAGCGGCTGATCTCGGCGGAACAGCGCGCAGGTTGGAAGCTGAAGCGAACCGCCAGGAGCCTGAATAAAAATGATAACACAGCGCGGCGAAGGAGGCGCGAAAGTGCGCGGAGTGTCAACAGCACGTTCGAATCGGGAATGGGGGTAGTGGATAGGGAGTAGTGAGTAGAGAGTAGCCGGCAGTGAACGGCGGAAAGACGAAACCGTACAAAAATCTAAAAGTACAAAGCACAAGTGGAGCGGCGTTTGATGGCTAAAGCGTCGAAATGGGAGGTGCAGTGGCCGAGGTTTGCGAGGCGTGGTCGGCGGCTTCATAAAATTTGCGGCGACTGACCCACAGTGTGATCAGAATTGCGATGGGAATCAGGAGGCCGATGAGGCTGAAGTAACGCGAGTAGCGGAGCATCTGCTCAGAGTTAGTAGGGAACGTGGGTATGTTCATTTTTTCGAGAAGCGAGCGAACGTTGGCTTCATAGGACGGACTCAACGTTGTGTAGATGGCATTAGCGCTGGCTAAAACTTGGCTGGCGATAGTGAACGGGTAACTCCAGCGTTTGAGGAGGACAAGTCCAATTCCAGGAATCGAGATGAACGCGAAATTAAAAATATAAATAGCGATAGCGGCGGCTCCGAAGAACACATGGCCAAAACACACTGCAGGAACCGAACCGGGCAGGAACGGGATGAATGGTATGACGAATAGAAAAGAGCCGAGGTACCAACCGACAATGCGGATGGCAAGCGGGCACTCTGGATTGTTGAAGACGGACATTGCGGAGGGAGGACGCAGCGGCTCGAGCGGCGCGGAAGCGTGAAATTGCGCGACGACAGAACTGCGAGTGAAAAGGATCAGCCACCAGATTGAGACGGCAGTGGGAACGCCGTAAATAACTGCAAGGATCGCTGCCAAAAATCCCTGGGAGACTCTGGGGTCGGCTGGTGTTGCGATAAAGAGGGTTACAAATATTAGGACAATGCCCATAACGCCGAAGAAGAGCATTAGACTCGCGATCACTAGCAGAGAGATGCGCGCCCAGTTGCGCAGGCGGATGAGCTGAATGCCAACGACGACGACGAAAAGCGCGCACAGGATAAGCACTATCCAAACACCATAGAGAAACGGCCGCAAGGCGGCAGGAAGCGGAGCACTGATACCTGCGCCGGTCGAAAGCAGGATCAGTGCCGACAGCGGAAAGAAAACTCCGAAAACTCCACCGAGAATTGCGAAAATGCCAACGACGATTATGGAAACTGAAGCGCGGGGGGTGGAAGGCATGCACAAGTTTTATAGCAGGGTCAAAAGTAGCAGGGAAGGGAATTGCCGTGCAGAGGGTGCTTGACACTTCGCTTTCTTTTCGCCTAGAGTGGGGAGATAGTGGACCGACGGCTGCCTCAGAAGGCGGCCGCTACAAATGCGAAAAGTAAGATGGCCGCCTAAAGGTGGCCGCTACGAGGATCGGAACGCAAAGAACGGCAAGATAAAAGCGCACAGGCAAGAGTGCTTGTGCTACGGAGGCAAGCCATGGCCCTCACCAAAAGACAGAAAGAAGTGCTGGATTACCTGGTGGCTTTTGAGACTAAGCACGGGTACGCGCCGAGCTTTGAAGAGATCGGCAAAGGGTTGAAGCTGACCTCGCTGGCGACGGTGCACAAGCACATCACTACGCTGGAGAAAAAAGGATTTATCCGGCGCGGTTATAACCAGAGCCGGTCGATCGAGATTGTGCAGTTGCCGAAGTCGGTGAAGGATCAAGTCACGGAACGCAGGATTCAGGAACTGCCGTTACTGGGCAGAATCGCGGCGGGTCGGCCGCTGGAAGCGTTCGAGGAACGTGAAACATTTTCGTTGGGGGATTTTGCGCGGGGCGGAAATTCGTTTGTGTTGCAAGTGAAAGGAAGCTCCATGATTGAGGATCACATTATGGACGGCGATTTTGTGGTGTGCGAACAGACGCAGGTGGCAAACGCGGGCGATATTGTGGTGGCGTTAGTGCGTGGCGATGAAGCAACACTGAAGCGTTTCTATCGCGAAGGGCAGGGGAAAGTCCGTTTGCAGCCAGCGAATTCGGAAATGGGGCCGATTATTGAGGCGGCGAGTGACGTGAAGATTCAAGGCCGAGTGATTGGCGTGCTGCGGAAATACTAGCGCAGGAAGAATGAAGGACCAGACGAAGCAATGAGATAGCCAAGCAATGAGGAATGAAGAAGTGAATTAACGGCGCCCGACGTCGTGAGTAATCTTTCGGTCAGTCTAGCAGGTTCTCCCTATCCCCAAATTACACGAATGAACGATACACTTTGATATCGCGGCGATGGTGTGTGCGACATTTGGGTATTTGCTCTTTGAAAGGCGGGCGGGATTGAATTCAAAATTTGGGATTTTGCGCCGGCTAAGGGAAGCGCTCGCGCTTTTTGTGATGCTGACGATGGTTTTGGCCGTGCCTGAGAGAACGGAAGCCTATTCGGTGATGTCCCACCAGGCGATCATTGACGTAGTGTGGGAATCGAGCATGAAGCCAGCCATTCGCAAAAGATTTCCAAACGCCAGCGAAGACGAGATCAACCGCGGGCAGGCGTATGCGTACGGCGGCGCGATCATTCAAGACCTGGGCTACTACCCGGGCGGCAATCCGTTCTTCAGCGATTTGACGCACTACGTGCGCAGCGGCGATTTTGTGCTGGCATTGTTGCGCGATGCCCAGGACGTGTACGAGTATTCGTTTGCGCTGGGAGCGATGGGGCACTACGCCGCGGACAACAATGGACACCGCACCGGTGTTAACCGCGCGGTGCCGATTTTGTATCCGAAGCTCAAGAAGAAATACGGAAATTTCGTTACTTATGAAGACGACAAACTGGCTCATATCAAGACGGAATTCGGATTTGACGTGCTGGAAGTCGCGAAAGAGCGATATGCGCCGGAAAGCTACCACGATTATATCGGCTTTGAAGTTTCGCCACGCGTGCTGGATCAGGCATTCCAGGAGACCTACGGCCTGGATTTGAAGAAAGTGCTGAACAACCCGGATCGCGTGTTCGGCTCCTACCGGCATGCGGTGAGCAATTTGATTCCCAGAGCAACGCGCATCGCGTGGAACCTGAAGCAGGACGAAATTCAGAAAGATGAGCCGGGGATCACGAAGCGTAAATTTCTGTATAACTTGCGGCGTTCGAATTACGAGAAGGAGTGGGGCAAGGACTATACCAAGCCGAAGTTCGGCGACAAGGTGCTGGCGTTTATATATAAATTGTTACCGAAGATCGGGCCGCTGAGAGTGTTGCAATTCAAGACGCCAACTCCGGATACTGAACAGATGTTCGAAAAAAGTTTCAATGACACGCTCGACCAGTACCGGATGCTGCTGAAGGAAGAGCTTGAAAGCGGCAAGCCTTCTGTGGCCAACGACAATTTTGATGTGGGTGAGGTGAGCGCTCCGGGACAGTATCACCTCTGCGATACTACACATGCCAAGCTTCTCGATAAGCTTGCGGAGCAGAACTTTTCTGGGTTGACTCCGGGGATTCGAGCCGAGTTGTTGGATTTTTTTCGCGCGCCAAGCACTTCTTTTGTCATAAAGAAGGACAAGAAGCTTTGGGCGAAGGTGCCGTCAGAATTGGAACAACTGAGGAACGCGCCGGTTGAACAGAAAACGGCGAGCGTGGGCGAGTGATCAGTTGTCGAAGTTCCTGTTCCCTGTGCGTGCAGACTTTGTATGCAAAAGACGAGTTTGATTCATTAAAAAAACTGCTGTAGTGCCACCCATCCGGCGTGAAAGAATGTTCGGCTGCGCCGAGGTGCGCAGAGCGAGCCATGCCTAAGAGCAAGCCCATTCGAAAATTGATGGCAGCGAATCGCAGTGAAATCGCGATTCGAATCTTCCGCGCCGCGAACGAGCTTGGATTGCGGACGGTGGCCGTGTATTCGAAGGAAGACCGGCTGTCGCTGCACCGGTTCAAAGCGGACGAAGCGTATCCGATTGGAGAAGGCAAAGGGCCGGTCGAAGCGTATCTGGATATTGCGGGGATCATTGCGCTTGCAAAAGCCAAGGGTGTGGACGCCATTCATCCTGGATATGGTTTCTTGTCAGAGAATCCGACGCTGGCGCGGGCTTGCGCGAAGGCGGGAATAACTTTCGTGGGCCCGACTCCGGAGCTGCTGGAATTATTGGGCGATAAGACTGCGGCGCGCGGACTGGCGATCGCTGCGGGAGTGCCGGTTTTGCCGGGAACCGAAAAACCGATAAGGAGTTTTGCCGAAGCGAAGAAAATCGCAATGGCGATTGGTTATCCGGTAATGGTAAAGGCCGCGATGGGCGGCGGCGGCCGCGGCATGCGTGTGGTGCACGCGGAGTCCGAGCTGGAGGCGCGACTCGAAGAAGCGCAGAGCGAGGCCAAGTCGGCATTCGGCGATGCCAGCGTGTTTTTGGAAAAGTTTCTAGCGCGCGCGAAGCATCTGGAAGTGCAGATTCTTGCCGACACACGGGGAAATCTGCTGCATTTGTACGAGCGGGATTGTTCGGTGCAGCGCCGTCACCAGAAAGTGGTGGAAGTTGCGCCGGCGGCCAATTTGCCGGCGAGCGTGCGCAGCGACCTGTGCGATGCGGCGGCACAGCTTGCGCGCAAGGCGAAATACGTTAATGCGGGCACAGTGGAGTTCTTGTACGACGTGGATTCGCAGAAATGGTATTTCATCGAGGTGAATCCGCGGATTCAGGTGGAGCATACAGTCACAGAAATGGTGACGGGCATTGACCTGGTGCGCGCGCAAATCCTGGTGGCGCAGGGGCATTCGCTGCACGATGACACGATGCGGCTGCCGCGGCAGGAAAGCATGCCGCTGTATGGAGTGGCGCTGCAGTGCCGGGTGACAACGGAAGATCCGGAAAAACATTTTGCGCCGGACTACGGGAAAATTTCCACGTACCGATCGCCGGCGGGATTCGGGATCCGCCTGGATGGCGGAACGGCTTATGCGGGAGCTTCGCTTACACCGTACTATGATTCGCTGCTGGTGAAGGTGACGGCGTGGGGCACGAATCTGCCGGAAGCGTGCCAGCGCATGGACCGCGCGCTGCGCGAATTTCGCATTCGCGGCGTGAAGACCAATATTCCGTTCGTGGAGAATGTCGTCAATCACGCCAAGTTCCGCGCGGGCGAAGTGACCACATCGTTTCTGGATGAGCATCCGGAGTTATTCAAATTTCCCAAGCGCGGCGACCGGGCGACGAAATTACTGACGTACCTGGGCGACGTAATTCTGAACGGTAACCCGGAAGTAAAAGGGAAGCACATCCCGGCGAGTTTGGAGATCGCCACGGTTCCCGCGGCGTCAATCGCGCAGCCGGAGGCTGGCACACGTCAACTGCTGCAAAAACTTGGGCCGAAGAAGTTCGGAGAGTGGGCGAAAAAAGAAAAGCGGCTGCTGATTACCGACACGACTTTTCGCGATGCGCATCAGTCCTTGATGGCTACGCGGGTTCGAACGTATGACTTGTTGGCTACCGCGCCTGTAGTGGCGGAACGATTGCCAAATCTTTTCAGCATCGAGATGTGGGGTGGGGCGACATTCGACACGGCGTTGCGATTTTTGCACGAAGATCCGTGGCAGCGATTGCGGCAATTGCGTGTAGCGATTCCCAATATTTGTTTTCAGATGCTGCTGCGCGGAGCGAATGCGGTTGGCTATGCGTCGTACCCGGACAACATGATCCGCGAATTTGTGCGCGAAGCGTATGCCGAGGGCATGGATATTTTCCGGGTGTTCGATTCGCTGAATTCCATCGAGAATATGCGCGTTTCACTGGATGCGGTACTGGAAACGGGCGGCGTATGTGAAGCGGCGATCTGCTATACCGGGGACATTCTGGACGGCCGCCGACCGAAATATTCGCTTAAATATTATGTCGCGCTTGCGCAGCAACTGGAAAAGCTGGGCGCGCATTTTCTGGCGATCAAGGACATGGCGGGACTGTGCAAACCGTATGCGGCGTTCGAACTGGTGAAAAAGCTAAAAGCAGAGATTACGCTGCCGATTCATTTTCATACGCACGATACCAGCGGCATCAACGCGTCTTCTGTATTGAAAGCGGCCGAGGCTGGCGTGGATATTGCGGACGGCGCAGTGGCGTCGATGAGCGGCGGAACCAGCCAGCCCAACTTGAACGCGATTGTCGCATCGCTACGGAATACGCCGCGGGACACCGGACTCGATCTCGAAATGTTGAACGAGTGCTCGGATTATTGGGAAACGGTGCGCACGTATTATCTGCCATTCGATTCGGGACCGAAGTCCGGCAACGCGCGGCTCTACGAACATGAAATTCCGGGCGGGCAGTACACGAACCTGCGCGAACAAGCCGTGTCCATGGGGCTCGGCCATCGCTGGCGGCAGGTGGAACGCATGTACGCCGAAGTGAATCAATTATTCGGTGATATCGTGAAAGTGACACCATCGAGCAAAGTAGTCGGCGACATGACCTTGTTTTTGATGGCCAAGGAAATGACGCCTGCGGACGTATTGCGGCTCAATGAAGAACACGACGTCGCATTTCCCAATTCCGTCGTGGAAATGTTTTCCGGCGTTCTGGGCGTTCCGCCAGAGGGCTGGCCGAAGAAAATCCAGAAAATACTGCTGCGCGGAGCAAAACCGGTCAAGGGCAGGCCCGGCGCTAGCATGCCGGCGACAGATTTTGCAGCGGAGAAAGAATCACTGGAAAAGAAGACCGGTCACGCGATTTCGAATGAGGATTTGCTGAGCTACCTGCTGTATCCGGAAGTGTTTGTAAAATTCGATAAATTCCGGCAAGCGCACTCCGATGTGAGTGTGCTGCCTACGCCGGCTTTTTTCTACGGATTGAAATCGGGTGAAGAAATCACGGTCGAGATCGAAGCGGGCAAAACATTGATCATTAAGTTTATGACCGCGAGCGATCCGCATCCCGATGGAACACGAACGCTATTTTTTGATTTGAACGGCCAGTCGCGCGAAGTCAATATTCGCGATAGGGCCTTGCGCGTCATGGAACGCGCGCACCCAAAGGCCGATCCCGCAGAGACAGGGCAAGTAGGCGCGACCACGGCGGGTGTGATCACAGGAATCGCGGTGCAGTTGAACCAAAGCGTGGAGCGCGGTGTTAAACTGATGACATTGGAAGCGATGAAAATGCAGTCGAATATCTATGCGCCGATCGCCGGCCGAGTGACCAAATTGCTGGTAGCGCCGGGACAAAATGTGGAAGCCAAAGACCTGCTTGTGACGATCGCACCGTGAACGACGGACAACTCCGCAGACACGAAAAATTCCGATCGAAGTTCCTGCGCAACCAGCGAAGCCTGGTTGTGTATTTGCCGCCCGGTTATCACGAACAGCCGCAGCGGCGCTTTCCCGTGTTGTACCTGCATGACGGACAAAATCTTTTTGACGGCTCGACATCGTTTATTCGGGGACAGGACTGGCACGTTGGACCGACGGCCGATGCCGAAATTCATGCGGGCCGCGTGGAGCCGCTGATCATCGTCGGAATCTATAACGCCGGTAAAAACCGCATACGGGAGTACACCCCAACCAGCGTGCCGCGATTGGGTGGCGGACGCGCCGATCGTTATGGAAAATTTCTACTTGAAGAAGTAATGCCGTTTATGGACCGCGAATATCGCGTGGAGGACGGTAGGCAACGCACCGGCATTGGCGGTTCGTCGCTCGGGGGCCTGGTGTCGCTGTATCTGGGATTATCGCGGCCGGATATCTTTGGAAAAATTGCGGCGCTGTCTCCGTCCGTCTGGTGGAACCAACGCGTGATTCACAAATTTGCGGCCGGCGCGAGCGTCGAATCGCGGCCGCGCATCTGGCTGGATATCGGAACGCGTGAAGGACCGCGCATCGTCGAGGATGTGGAACGATACCGCGACATCTTGGTGCTCCGCGGCTGGCAATACGAGCGCGACCTGCACTACGAGCGCGTCGAAGGCGCCGAACACAATGAAGCGGCCTGGGCGCAACGTGTCGGTCCTTTCCTGCGGTTTTTATACCCCGCCGGTTAAAGGCAGGCTATACTTCGCGGCCTCAGAGGCCTTGCGGAGGTTTAGCTTGCCGGAAGAGCAACCACTCACAATTCTTTGCGTTAGCTCGTACGAAAAAGGCCAGGAATTTCTGCGCACCTGCAAGGGCATGGGCTGCCGGGTTTACCTTTTGACGGTGGAAAAGCTGCGCCATGCGGACTGGCCGCGCGAAGCGATCGACGAAATGTTTTTCATGCCGGAAGAATTGCCGCTGCCTGGACTTTTGAACGCGGTGAGCTACGCCGCACGCACGCGGAAAATCGACCGCATCGTGGCGCTGGATGAATTCGACATGGAGAATGTGTCGGCCATCCGCGAGCACTTGCGTATCCCGGGGATGGGACTGACGACGGTCCGACACTTCCGGGATAAACTGGCCATGCGCGCACGTGCGAAGGAAGCCGGAGTGCTCGTGCCGGAATTCGTGCACGTCTTGAATCACGACGAATTGCGCGACTTCATGGCTCGCGTGCCCGCGCCATGGCTGCTGAAACCGCGCTCGCAGGCCTCCGGCATCGGCATGAAGAAAATTCACCAGCCGGAGGAATTATGGCCCTGGCTGGATAAACTCGGCGATGAGCAATCGCACTTTCTGCTCGAACGATTCGTTCCAGGCAGCGTTTTTCATGTGGACAGCGTGGTCAGCGAAAGGGAACTGTTGTTCGCCGATGCCCATGCCTATGGCGTTCCGCCGCTCGACGTTTCGCATGCCGGCGGAGTGTTTACCACGCGGACGCTCGAACGCGATTCCGAAGACGCGAAAGCGCTGCAAGCAGTAAATAAAATGTTGATTGAGCCACTGGGACTGCTTCGCGGAGTGACACACGCTGAATTTCTGAAAGCGCATGGCGACGGCAAGCTGTATTTTATCGAGATCGCCGCGCGTGTCGGCGGAGCCTATATTTCTGACGTGGTCGCGGCCGCGAGCGGGATCAATTTGTGGCGGGAATGGGCCAGGCTGGAAGTGGGAGCAGGAAAAATGCCGTATTCGCTGCCGCCGCAACGCAATGATTATGCTGGCGTGATTGTTTCGTTGGCGCGGCAGGAAGAACCGGACAGTTCCTCCTACAGCGATCCTGAAATCGTTTATCGTGTGAAGAAATATCATCATGCGGGATTCGTCGTGAAGTCGCCTGATGCGGCACGCGTCAAAGAGCTGCTGGAAAGTTACTCGCGGCGTTTCGTCACGGACTTTCTTGCCACGCAACCGGTGCCGGACAAGCCGTCGAGTTAAATCGTTGGCATCGCCCGGTCCAGCCACTCATTCTCGGTCCGTTATTCCGAGCTGAGCCAGGAACTCTCTTCTCCGGCGATCGAAGCCGAAGAGAGATTCCTCGGCGCTTTGCTCCTTGGAATGACGGGTTGCACTCTTTAAGATCTTTTGGACCCACAACTTGGCGACGCATACGCCTTGCGTTGGCTAGCCCTTGCCCTTGGACCAGTAACGGGACTGCCCTTCAGGGTAGTTACTTTCTCGCACTCAACACTGATACGTTGTTTGCAGTGCTCCCCACACGGGACTAAAGTCTCTAATCACCCCGGCAAGAATCTGAATGGGGTGGCCTTGTCCCTTGGAGGTTCCATGTGGGGGAACGATAAGAAGCCGGGAACGCCGCAAGTCGCGCAACCGGAGCCGAGAAATTTTGCAGCAAATCAGAATCAGCCGCCGAAGTCAGCTCCGGCGACTCGGGAGGGAAATACAGCGATGAGTACAGATGCGATGCGTCCATTGGGTGCGACCGGCGACCGTGCGACAGCGCGGCTCGGGTCTAGCCTGCATGTGAAAGGCGAAATCACCGGGAGCGAAGATCTTCTGATCGACGGCTCGGTGGAAGGGTTGATCCAACTGGATGAGCGCAAGCTCACTGTCGGAGCGACCGCGAAAGTAACTGCCGACATTATCGCCCGCGAGGTGGTGGTGTACGGCACGGTGAAGGGCAACCTTCGCGCGAAGGACCGGATCGAAATCAAGAAAGACGGCTCGGTGAATGGCGACTTGACCACGGCGCGCATCATGATTGAAGACGGCGCCTACTTCAAGGGCTCGATCGAAATTGATAAGAGCGCCGAGAAGGAAACCAGCAGCGCGTTCTCCAAGTCTGCCAGCGCCACGGCGCCGGCGGCAACGGGCCCCAAGAGCATTTAATCAAATTCGATTTTGTACCTGCCTTGAGTTATAACGGCGCGGAGTTATTTTCGCGCCGTTTGCTTTTTTGCCTGCGCTTCTGCGCCATCACATAATTGTGGCAGTCTATGGAGTTACGCGTCGAGCGCTTCTGACCACGGGCACCTCAAGCTTGGGAGCGCCGCCTGAATTGGCCGCAACACCTCGCATGACGAACATCGGAACCCTCTGGCCATGTTGAGCGCGCACGTAGACGGCCTGCACGGATGATTTCTGGCCATCGATGAAAATTGCCAGAGAATCTTTGCGCTGACCGCGTCCGGTTTGACCGTCATCCAACTCGCCTGGGTGCTGCTGGCATCGGCACAATCACTCCAGCGAGCGGGCCTTCGTGCGGCGGTGCCACTGTAACGATTCGCGGCAGCGGCTTCCAGAACGGTGCGAGCGCAACCATTGGCGGCAAATCTGTAGCGATAACGTTTTGAGGTCATGGATACCCTGAAAATTGCCACACCCGCTCCGACTTGGATCACCTTTACCAATCCCGACGCAGAAATCACTTCACTCGACGCAAGCTTTACTGCCAACTGATTGTATTTCTCGATTCGAACTACGGAATTCCCCGTAGCGGTGCAGCACCCTGTGCCCCAGCCTGCCCGGCCGTTCGACCTGCATTGATTTGTCTTCAGTCGTCTTCCGCACCATCTTTCTAACTTTTCACTGGCGAAGCTCATCCAAACCAAAGTAAAAAGAAGCAGCATCAATTTTGTGCCGCGAGGTCATTTATGGAAACGCGAAAACTTGGCAATTCGGATCTGCAATTGACGCGAGTGGGATTTGGCGCATGGGCCATTGGAGGCGGCGGCTGGGAATTTGCCTGGGGACAACAGGAAGACTCGGATTCCGTCGCGGCGATCGTGCGCGCTCTCGAATTGGGCGTCAACTGGATCGACACCGCCGCCGTGTACGGCACCGGGCACTCCGAAGAAATCGTCGCACAAGCTCTGAAACAATGGAAAGGCAAGCGGCCTTACGTCTTTACAAAGTGCAGTCTTCGCTGGGACGCAAATCGCAAAACGCGTCAGGACCATTCGGCTGCATCGATTCGCCAGGAGTGCGAGGACAGTTTGCGCCGCCTGCAGACCGAAGTGATCGATCTCTATCAAATGCATTGGCCGCCGGCCGATAACGGGCCGCAACTCGAGGAAGCCTGGCAGGCGATGAGCGACCTGCAGAAACAGGGCAAAGTGCGCTGGATCGGCGTCTCGAATTTTTCTCCGGCGCAAATTGAGCGAGCCGCAAAGATTGCTCCGGTCACATCAGACCAGCCGCCGTACTCCCTCATTCGCCGCCAGATTGAACAGGATGTCCTTCCTCATTGCTTGAAACACGGCATCGGTGTCATCAGTTACGCGCCCATGGCGTCGGGCTTGTTGACGGGCGCCATGACGCGCGAACGCGCCGCTGCGTTGCCCGCTGACGATTTTCGCAGCCGCAACCCTGAATTCAAAGATCCCAAGCTTTCTAAAAATCTTGAACTTGTGGAACGGCTCCGTAAAGTCGGCGCTCGCCACGGCCGCGGACCGGGCGAAGTCGCAATTGCCTGGGTGCTGCGCCATCCCGCGATCACTGGCGCCATTGTCGGCGCGCGCAATGCCAAACAGGCCGAAGGCGTAATGCGCGCCGGCGAGTTAAAATTGACCGCGGAAGAGATCACTGAAATCGAAGGAGCGGCTACGGCAGCAACCGCGCGTTGACCAACCCCAAGGAGAAACAAAATGGATCTCGGCTTAAGAGGCAAACTCGCCGTGGTGTCGGGTTCGACCGCGGGCATCGGCTTTGCGATCGCTACCACGCTTGCGCGCGAAGGTGCTCGAATTGTGATTAACGGTAGAACCGAGAAACGCGTGAACGCTGCGGCTGAAAACATTCGCATGGAACTGCGTGGCGCGGAAGTGGAAGAGGTGGCTGCGGACTTGGGAACTGCCGAGGGCGTTGAGAAATTCGTCACGCAGATTCCGGCTGCCGACATACTGGTCAACAATCTCGGCATCTTCGATCCAAAGCCGTTTCTGGAAATTCCCGATGCCGAGTGGTTGCGATTTTACGACGTCAACGTCATGAGCGGCGTGCGCCTGACGCGTCATTACCTGCCCGGAATGCTGCGCAAAAACTGGGGACGGGTCATTTTCATTTCCAGCGAATCGGGACAGCAGATCCCCGGCGAAATGGTTCACTATGGCATGACAAAAACCGCGCAAATTGCGGTGGCCCGTGGCATCGCGGAGTCGGTGGCGGGCACAAACATAACCGTGAACTCGATACTCGTCGGCCCTACTGCTTCCGAAGGCGTGGGGGATTTCGTTCAATCGATGGCCAAACAACAAGGCATCAGCAAGGAACAAGTCGAAAAAGAATTTTTCGAAAAGGCACGTCCCAGCTCCCTGCTGAAGCGTTTTGAAACCACGGAAGAAGTTGCCGCAGTGGTTGCCTTCGTCGCCAGCACCCAAGCCACCAGCATCAACGGCGCTGCGGTCCGTGCCGAAGGCGGCGTCGTTCGCAGCATTCTGTAGCGTTTCCCGTAGGGGCACGGCATGCCGTGCCTTTTCTCGCTCCTATCATCGTTCCGCTTAAAATTAAACCCGCTGATAATCAGGCCGCCAGCTCTGCACCAGCTGCTTGATGACCTTGCGTTCGCTCATCTTGCCGTCCAGAACTTTTCGCGCCAGTGCAGGAAGTTCCGCATCGCTGGCGAAACGCAGGGCCACCAACTGGTTGGTCGTGAATTCCGCGATGCGCGGCCGAAGATCGTCCGGCAGCAGTCTTTCATAGCGTATTCTCTCTTCCAGTCGAATCACGCGATCCTGCACTCCGAGCGCAAAGTTCCGCGCCAGAAACGCCAACACAAACAAGGCAATCGCCAGGAGAATTCCGAACACTCCAGCAAGAATGGCCAACGGAGTTGCGGGGAACCATTTGAAGAAAGAATAACAATGGATCACGACGTTGATCAGCAGTACCGGCAGCAGGAAAAAATGGAACATCGGCACATATTTCCCGTGATTGGAAAAAGTCTGTTCGTTCATCGAATCTCCTCGTGAAACGAATATTTCGGCTGTACGTCCACCGGAATGTCCGAAACCTGGCTGAATGCCTGCTTCAGATGGTCCGGCAGAACCGCATACTTTGCAAACCACGCCGCGGTGCGAGCGCGGTCGCCGGTGGCTTCTTGCTCCAACAATTCCTTTGTCAGCGCGTTGATCGCGTCAGGCATTTTCTCCAGCATCACGGCGTACCTGCCACTCGCCGCGTCGCGAGTTATCGCGCCGCGCTCCATCATGTAGTTGAACTCCATCATCTCGCCGCGTCCGTGCGGCTCGGCGACGCCAAAACGAATGGTGCGGAAATTTCCCGCCACGTAGGAAATGTAATCCTCCTCCAACTGCTCTTTCGTAACCGCGCCGTGATCCGCGAGCCACTTCAGGCAGAACATCCCGACCACGTCGGCTTTAGCCTCTTCCAGAGCGGAGAAGTCGCCGCCGATCGCCTCGCGAATATCCTTCTTACTTCCTGCGATTCGCGAATAATTTGGTCCCAGCTCGTGGGAAATTTCGTGCACCAGCGTACCCGCCAGATAGCCGTTCTCGCTCGCGCGCCCTGCTTGATCTTCGCGCAGCAATCGCCGCGCGATCGGCAGAATCACTTCGTGCACCCGCGCATCCATGAAATTCTTGAAGAAGATCTTCTTGCTGCCCTTGGCCTCGTGCACCCGCGCATCGTTTGGCAAATTGTCCGCCACCGATTGGTAGCCGTGCAGCAGGTCGCCGGTTCGAAACGGCGCGTCCATCACTTCCATCGGTGTCACGTGCCCGCGCTTCGAAGGCAAATCCTGCTTCGAAAGCGGCAACGCTTCCTGCAGGTCCGCCACGTACTTCTGAAAAATCGCCAGTTTCTGGCTCTCCGCTTCGTTTCGAACCAGCACTGCCGCCCCGTAAGAAGTTCTCACTCCCAGCAGATTGTCCAGGTAGCTTTCATACGGCGCCAAGATCAAATCGAACTTCGGCTCTTTCATATCGAGCCAGGCCAGATCGCTGGCATAGTAATCGTCAGCCAGCAATGCGTCCGCCCGCATATTCAGGAATTTCGCAAACGCCGGATCGTCGCTCAGCTTCGCGGCCTCCCGCAAATCCTCGGCTGCAGGTTTCAGGAATTCCGCAAACGCTACGTGGTACGGCACCGCTTGCAGACGGTTTCCATCGCGCACCAGAATGGAGTCTTGGTTATAAATCGCTTCTTTTTGTTCCGGGTGCGCCGCGACATATTGTTTGACGTCTGCCTGCGATAAATCCCTCGGATAAAGCGCGCGCCCCCGCGGCGCGGATTCCTTTCCAACAAACGGCCTTAGCTCGTCGATCAAGTCGTACCGGCTGCCATTTATCTTCATGAACCGTAAAACCTTCTTGTCCAGCAAATCCTGGCTCTTCTCAAGCCGCACATAAAGCTGCAGCCCTTCGGGATCGCTCTGCCTCCAATAAATCTGCTCGATGCGATTCGCCGCGTCCACCAGCTTTTCCACCAATTCCTGCTCGCGTTCACTGAGCCCAGTCCGATTAAAGGGCATCTCGATCGGCCTGAATTTTGCCAGGCGCGCGTCAAGATCTGGAGCCACACCAAACGGCGCGGCAATACTTATTGCAGCGCTCGCTTTTGCGGCCGCGTTCATTTTTCCGTGAGCATGAATTTTGAAGAGTATCGGAGAAATCAAGATGAATAAAACCAGCGGGACCAAAGGCCTGATTCGTTGAAAGTTCATGTACGAAATTGTAGCAAACTGTGCGCCGCCATTCGTTAAGCGGCATTTAAATGAACGCCGCCCGCACCATTCGCGCAGTTAGAAACTTTTTTCAATCCGCAGCATCTAATTAAGGTGGAAACGGGAGAATGACCAATGGCTAAAGCGCTCTGGGGTGGAAAAATCGTCGCGGAAAGCAATGATTGCGTGGTCGTGGAAGGGAACCAGTATTTTCCCGTGAGTGCTGTAAAGAAGGAATATCTGAAATCAAGCGCGCACACTTCGATCTGCCCCTGGAAAGGCACCGCGCATTACTACCACGTTGATGTGGATGGAATGCGCAACGAAAACGCCGCGTGGTTTTATCCCGATCCCAAGCCCGCCGCGCAGGAAATTACCGGCCGCGTCGCCTTCTGGAAAGGTATTCGCGTCGAATCATAATTGGCGCGCGAATTTCATTGCGGCTCTCTTTCGCGACTTCCTACTTCGCGACTTCGTTCTTGAAAACGCTCCCGCCCTTCATCACAAATTTCACATTCTCCAGCTCCTTCAAACTTTTCACCGGATCGCCATTCACCGCGATAATGTCTGCGTAAGCGCCCGGCGCAACCACTCCCAACTCGCCTTTTTGGTCCAACAACTCCGCCGCTCGCGACGTGGCCGCGCGGATCGCCTCCATCGGCGTTAATCCGAACTGCGTCAAGTACGGAAACTCCTGTGCCATCGGCTGCGTCCATTCAATTCCTCCCATGTCCGTTCCGTACGCAATCTTGATTCCCGCTTTTACGGCCTTGTTCACTGACGCGCCGTGCACTTCCGCGCGCTTCCGGTCGCGCGCGCCCGCCTCGGTATTTTCCGGCGCCCAATCGCCGTAGTACGCCGCAATCGTCGGGCAATACCACGTGCCTTGCTTCACCATCTGCGCGATCTGCGCGTCCGTGATCTCCAGTCCATGCTCGATCGAATCGCATCCGCCGTCCAGCGCCCGCTGCAGCCCAATTCCGTTGTACGCGTGGCAGGCAACTTTTTTCCCCCAGCCGTGCGCCTCGTCCACAATCGCTCTCAGTTCCTCTACCGTTAGCGTCGGCTGCGATACCAGATTCCCTTTCTTGTCTACCCACGAGCGGTGGGTCATATAAACTTTCAGCCAGTCGGCTCCGTGGTCCAATTGCTCCCGCGCAGCTTTGCGCGCTTCAATCGGCCCATCAATAATTTGCACGCCTTTGGGCATCTGCAATTCCGGCGCATAGCCTTCCAGGTTGTAGCCGCCGGTTGTTGAAATTCCCCGTGTCACAACAAACAGCCGCGGCCCCGGAATTGTTCCTTCGCCGATCGCCTGTTTAATTTCCACGTCGCCGTAGCCCGCGCCCTCGGTTTCCAGATCCCGCAGTGTTGTGAATCCCTGCTCCAGCGCGCGCCGGCAGGCGAACGTAGCGCGCGCCGCGCGCAGTGCGATGCCCGCTTTCAATATATTTGCGTCGTATCCGCCCTTTGCCGGATTCTCTCCCCACAAAAAAATATGTGTGTGCGCGTCGATCAATCCCGGCAGCACCGTTGCGCCGGAGAGATCGATCACGTTGGCATCGGCAGGAATCGCGGCAGCAGCATCCGCTACCTTTTCAATGCGTTCGCCACGAATAAAAATCAGCTGATTCTTACGAGCAGCTTCGCTGGTACCGTCGATTAATGAACCGGCGCGAATCACGGTCAGTGTGGTAGGCGCCGCCCCAGCCGAACTCGCTTGCGACGCTGCGTGAGTCGCCGCAATCAACGTGATACAAAGAGCCACAAATACTTTGCGCATTTCATCCTCCAGACGAAAGCGGTAGCATGCGGCAACTCTGCACTCGAATGCAAATGTTTGTGCGGATTGCCCGCCGGGGCGAGAAACAAATCGTGGGACTCGTCAGCTGCCGAGCAGGTTGCTGTGAATTCGCTGGTAACCATATTCGTCTGCCCACAGCGCCAGGGGAATCGCGGCCAGATCGTCCACCACCGGAATTGCATTGCCATCTTTGGTCAGGTCCACGCTGCGAATACAGTGCCGGCATGTATCGCACGCTTCCACTCGAATCTGCGGAAATTTCTTCGCCACAAATACCGGCAAAGACTGTTCGCGTGCCTCGCCGCAATAAGCGCAATATATTCT
>WNFR01003440.1_pt1 | contig 36180 bp, 49 predicted proteins | sample 5400221 | NCBI WGS metagenome assembly WNFR01 (sample SAMN13153357, study PRJNA577476) | soil metagenome | isolation source: 40 cm soil under Madrone tree | place: USA:California | collected 2016-06-14 | reverse complement strand
GCGTTGAGCAAACCGAGGCAGGCGCCGCCGACATCCAGTGCGCCGCAGTTTTCACGGACGAGTAATCGAGAATGAAGTTGAGCCGAAAGCGAAGGGTAATCGTGATGCGTTTCGCTGGTGGTAACGATCCAATCCAGCTCTTGCGTTCCGCAGGAGGCAGCGCCCAACGCTTCCTGCGTGGCTTTTGCGGCGAGCGTTAGCTCGTTCTCGCTTTCGGCAACGTAGGCGAGAGATTCGATGCCGGCACGGCTGCGTAACTTTCCGGCAGGCATGCCGAAGGCGCGATCGACCTCCTCGGACGGTATGACGCGCGAACCCACCGTGAATGACGAGGCTGCAATGACGGCAAGAGCTGGGGTTTGAGCGATGCCGCGAGACGAATCTAAACGTTCGGGTGCGCCGGGAGTGGAATTCGAATCGCGCAACGCGGACAACAGAACCGCGAAGCTCGCGGATCGCTCATTGAGATTGGAACCGAGATCAGCAGTTCCGCTTGCCGTCTCAACGGCGCGAAGAAAGCTGACCCATCCCATGGAATCGAGAATGCCGGTCTCGATAAGATCCACGTCGTCGCCGGGGATCGGAGTCGAGGAGCCGGCTTCGCGGCGAAAACAATCTTCCAGGAGACGACGATGTTTCTCGTCAAATCGAGGAATGGAAGAAGGCGTCATCAGAACTCCTCGAGCCATTCAAGCTGTGGAAGGGGAAAAAGCGTGTCCAACATCAGCCAGCAAAAATCCTGATACGGGCGCGTGCGGCCGAGGCGGATGAAATGATGCGGGCAAGACATGAGCTTGTAGTGAAAGTGGGAATTCAGGAAGCGTTCAAGTCGGGCAGCGCGGTTGGCGCCGCGATTGGGAGCGAGGGCGGCGTCGACGAAGCCGCGCCAATCGTGGTCCACCACGGGAAGGTCGCACAGGACTTCACCGGAAGGGAGAGCCAGGGTGGCGCGAAGTTGGTTGGCACAAAGTTCCAGCCGTAGATTTTTGGTTTCGCAGCCGCAAATCGAGCGCTTGGCTTCGCCGGGAACCGCGTAGAGGCCGCTGCCTGTCTTGTTTTCGTAAACGGAGCATTCGAAAAAATCGGGCAGGGAGCGGGAGACCTCCGCCTTGCGGAGATAGGTGACAATTTCAGGTTCGGGTATTGTGGCGGACTTCTGGAAGCCGCGCGTCAAGACGCGGTCTTCGACGTGAGGGCTAGGCCCGAGAAAGGGGGTGAGGGCACATTCGAGGATGTCGCCGCGCTGATGCGGGAAATTCAACCAGCTATGTCCGGAAGAGGGGATGCGGCGGATCGATTGAATTTTTTCGTGTTCGCGCTGAAGGCCGATGACGCAAAAGGCCGGGCCCATGCGCGTAATTTCGGTAATGAGCAGTTTGGTCATGAGGCAGGACCTACTGATTTGCGCCGGGGCCTTGCAAGTTTTTGGCGTGACGAAATGAGATGGCGAATTTCGACGGCGTCGCCTTGCTGGCTCCAGTACCCGGCGAGAAGATCGGCCACGAGGCGGCGATGGCATTTCTCCGGGCCGGGTTCGGAGCAGAGAAGAGAAACCTTGGGGGACCACGAAAACGTGTCGAGACCTGCGGGGACACGGCGCTCTTTCATGGTTGCGAGAAAGTCCGCTTCATAGGCGGGCCAGTCTTTGGTGCGGCGATAAGTCTTGAGAAATTCCGGCGGAGGGGCGAGCATCGGCTCGTGGAGGTATTCAATTCCGCCGATTTTTTTCAGAAAGAAGGAGAGGTCCGGATGCTTGGAGAAGCCGGAGAGCTGGCCGCTGCGATTCTGGCGGACGTCGATGACTTGCTGGACTCCGGCGTCCGAGAGCAGAGTGAAGAATTCCTCGGCGGTTTTTCCGGTGAAGCCGATGGTGCAGAGAAGGCGCTGCATGAGATCTAAAAATACTCGATGGCTTCGGGAGATGCGCGAAATGCAAAGTCTTTCGACTGGAGAACCAGGGCGTCCGCGAGAGCAGCATCACGGCCTGAGACGAATAGCGAAGTGCTGGTGACGTCTTCGAAGCCGTGAAGGACGAGAAGGCGATCCTCGGCATCGCGCTGGGATTCGAGGACGCCACCGCGCCGAATGTGAGCGGGTGTGACGCCGCGGTCCAGGAGCGCGGGGCAGATCATCAGGAAGCGATGGCATTGCAGCGGATCTTCCTCGGCGCACATGAGGGCAGTGACGTTGGTCCGGGCGAGGGCGAGGACGCGATCGAGGCCTTCGGCGAAATCGGGGGCGCGGCGGCGCGCGGCGTAATCAACGTGCCCGTCTTCCCGGTAGACGCGCGGATCAGAGGGCCGGCCACCCAGACTCTCACCGAAAAATTCGTAGCGAATTCCGGCCGGCGCAAGATCGCTCTCGAGCGACTCGCGATTGAATTGCGGAAAACGAGAACTGGCGGGGCGGCTGCGGACATCACAAAGAGTTCGGACGCCGTGAGTGGCCAGGACGGCCAGAACATCGGCGATTTCGAGATTGGAATGGCCGATGGTGAAGAGAAGATTGGTTTGGGCGGAGTGGGTATTCATGAAAGTTACACCGGGGCCAAGCGTATTCTGCCGGAACGCCGGAGAGACGGCAAGCACGGCTGGACGGCGAGGCGTATTGGCATTTTGCGAGCGACGGCAGCCGGGGACCGCAGAGTGAAATACACTCCATGCTAAGGTGAATCAATGGGCCGGATGGGACTCTTCAGAAGCAAAGGTGCAAAGACAACGGCTTGAGAAGGCTGCCGAGAGCGACCGATAGAAATGTTTCCCGGGAAATCAATGCGTGCCGCCGGAATCGCCGCACTTTTGTGTTTGTGTGCGGTGAGCGCGCGGGCTCAACGCGTGCGAGGCGAACTCCACCTTGAGGTGCATGACCCGCAGGGGACCGCGGTGTCGCCAGCCGGCGAGCTGGTCAGCGAGGCCAATGGGTTTCGGAGAACTTTTGTAGCGGGGCCCGAAGGACGCTATGTTGCGCAGGATCTTCCGTTTGGAGTTTACCGGCTGAGTTTGCAGGCGGAAGGATTCGCGCCGTGGAGCGATTTGGTCGAAATTCGCTCCGAGGTGCCCTTGCGCGTGGCCGTGACGCTGGGTGTTGCGCCGTTGACGACACGGGTGGAGGTGAATGATTCGGCGACGCTGGTTGATCCCTATTCCACCGGATCGCTGTACTCCATCGGGCGGCAAACGATCGAGGAACATGACTCGGCGCAACCGGGGCGCGAATTGCTGGACTTGGTGTCCGAACAACCGGGATGGGTGTATGAAGCCAACGGCGTGCTTCACCCGCGCGGATCGGAATACGACGTGCAGTTCGTGGTGGACGGGCTGCCGCTGACGCAGAATCGCTCGCCGGCGTTTGCACCTTCGTTTGATGCGGGCGAAGTTGAATCCTTGCGCGTGCTGACGGCAAGTTTTCCGGCCGAATATGGGCGGAAACTGGGCGGCATCGTCGAAGTCATCACCAAAAAAGATGTCCAGGCAGGATGGCACGGGCGGCTCGACGCGGGCGGCGGAAGTTTCTCCACGACGAATGGCGCGGCGGGAATTTCCTATGCACGGGGAGCACAACGATTTTCGGCGAGTGGCGAGGGATTTCATACGGACCGTTATCTGGATCCTCCGGTGCTGGCGAATTACACGAACCGGGGAAATGCCGCCGGGTTCTCGGCTTCCTACGAACTGGATTTTTCGACGAGCGATCGTTTGCGCGTGAGCGTCATGCACAATGCGGTCCGCTTCCTGGTGCCGAGCGAGCTCGTGCAGCAGCATGCCGGCCAGCGGCAGGATATTCAGAACACGGAAACAAGCGGACAGATCTACTTCCAGCACGCGATTTCGCCTGAATTGTTTCTGAGCGTTTCGGGAAGCGTGCGGGATTCGGGCGCGACGCTGGCATCGAACCCATTCGCGACGCCCGTGATTGTTTCACAGGACCGCGGCTACCGCGAAGGGTATGCGCGAGCCGACCTTGCAGGGCACCACGGACATCACGATTGGAAAACGGGCGTGGACAGTATTTTCAGCCTGGTGCATGAGGCGCTGCAGTACGCGATAACCGATCCGACTCAATTCGATCCCGGCACGCAGTTGAACTTTCAGTTTCCCTATCAGCGGAAATGGGACGTCGAGCCTTCGATCTACGTGCAGGATCAGATGCGCCTGGGCCGGTGGAACGTCAGCGCGGGGCTGAGGTTCGATCATTATGGATTTGTCGTGCACGAGTCGGCTTGGAGCCCGAGAATCGGCGTATCGAGATTCGTGCCGGCGCTCAACCTGCTGCTTCACGCTTCGTACGATCGCGTTTTTCAAACGCCCGCCATTGAAAATCTGCTTCTCGCGAGTTCGCCGCTTCTCGATGCCATCAGCCCTTCGGTGTTGCGATTGCCGGTGAGGCCGGGGTGCGGAAACTTTTACGAAGGCGGAGTGACCAAGGCATTTCTTGGCAAGCTGCGCTTGGATGCCAATGTTTTCCGCCGGGATTTTCGCCAATATTCCGATGACGATGTCCTGCTGGATACGGGCGTGAGCTTTCCAATTGCGTTCACGAAGGCGCGGATCTTTGGAGAAGAAATCCGATTGGAAGTCCCCCAGTGGGGGCGCTTCTCCGGATACCTGAGCTATGCGAATCAGTCCGGCTACGGGCAAGGGCCGATCACCGGCGGGTTGTTCCTTGGAAGCGATGCGGCCAATGCGCTGACCGATACGAGCAGGTTCGCCGTGACTCAGGATCAACGAAACTCGCTGCACGCTCGTGTGCGTTTTCAAGCGCCGCGGCACGCCTGGGTGGCGATGGGCGCGCAATACGGCAGCGGGTTGCCGGCGAGTATTGGCAACGCCAACGTTAATGACCTGCTAGCGGCCTTCGGACAGCAGATTCTGGATCGCGTGGATCTGGCTCGCGGGAGAGTGCGGCCGAATTTTTCCCTCGACGTGGCGGCAGGCGCGGAAATCTATCACAAGGAATCGAGGAGCGCCGCGCTGCAGATTCAGGTGGCGAACTTAGCAAATCGGCTCAACGTGATTAATTTTGCGAGTTTATTTTCCGGGACCGCGCTGGGAGAACCGCGGAGCGTTTCGGCGAGCTTGCGGCTTACGTTTTGAGTGGTAGGGCGCAGCATGCTGCGCCCCTACTTGGCAAGGTGTTCGAGTTCCGTCACAACGCGGTCGAGTTCGTCGATGAGTGGGTTTGAGCCTGCCTTGCGGAATACATTGACGAGCGTGCGGTAGTACCAAAGCGTGCCCTGCTTGCGGCCGGTGAAGCGGTTGAAAACGGCATCGCCTTCGGCGCGATAGTCGGATAGGATTTCGCGGGCGTTGGCCAGTTTGTCGGCGGCGGAAACGAGCCGGACGTCATCGAGCTCGTGGGCGACCTTCTCGATGTAGGCGCGCTTTCTCTCGCCCCAATCCCTTTTTTCGCCGGAGAGTTCGTAAGAATCCGTGCAGCCATCAACGATGCGCGCGACGCGGACGCCGAATTTTTCGCGGATTTCGTCGAGGCGCGGGAGGCCGCCCTGGTCTTCGACGGCATCATGCAGCAGCGCCGCGATGACTTCATCTTCGCCGCCACCGTGTTGAATGACGATTGCCGCGACGCCGAGCAAGTGGCCGACATAGGGCTGGCCTTTACCCTTGCGGCGCTGGTGCAGATGCAGCTCCGCCGCGTAACCAAGCGCCTCTACGAAACGGTTTGTGAGGACCGGCTTTTCGATGATGGATTGTCCGCGAGCCAATTGTTCCGCTTATCTGCGGCGCGCCTTGCCGAGCAGGCGGAGGATTTCCAGATAGAGCCAGATGAGCGTGACCATCAGGCCGAACGCGCCATACCATTCCATGTACTTCGGCGCTCCGTTCTGGACACCAGTCTCGATCATGTCAAAATCGAGAACCAGATTCAGTGCTGCGACGACGACTACGAAAAGGCCGAAGCCGATTCCCACGGCGCCACTGCCGTTGATCGCCGGAACCTGAATGTGGAAGAAACCACCGAGAACCATTTCCACCAGATAGAGAAGCACGATGCCACCGGTAGCAGCGATCACGCCGAGCTTGAAGCCCTGCGTGGCGCGAATCATACCGGTCTTGTAAGCCAGCAGCATCACGAAGAGCGTCCCGAAGGTGAGGCCGACGGCTTGTATCGCGATGCCCGGGTAGGTGCGCTCGAACATGGCGGAGATGCCGCCCAACGCCAAGCCTTCGAGGAGCGCGCGTAGATGGGTGCGGTGAACGGCGCCCAATTCGGCTTGAAAATGGTAACCAGCGCGACGATGAAGCCGCCGAAAACGCCGCCCATCATCCATGGAATGGCCGCTCCCGGGACTGGAGAGTGCGACAAGCCCCAGGTCCATGCGGCGGTGGCTACGACGCAGAGCAGGAGCAGGCCCGTCTTGTTGACGGTGCCTTGCAGCGTCATCGCTTCGCCGAAAGCGACTTGGCCTTTGAATGCCTTTTCATTGAGCGCTGGATTGGAAGTGCGCATCAGGTTTGCCATTGCCGAAATTCTCCCTAACGACGAGTTTCTAATCTCTCCAAATCTTGCACTAAATTCTACTCCCTAGTGTCCGTCATTTCCATCGTGCCCAAGGCATCGTGCCCAAGGCAAGACGAAATCGCTCAGGTGGGTTTTGGTTCCCCGGCGATCTGGCGCTGGACTTGCTCTCTGAATTCCAAGGGCCGGGCAATCTGCGGAAAAACTTCGGGCGTCCCACCCGTGCCCCTCACGATGACTGTTCCATAGCCCAGGAGCCTTCCGAGCGCAGGCTCCTCGATGGCGATGCTTTCGATTCTTGGCAAAAGAAGCTCGATCGTGCGGCGATCGATGATCCCCGACTTTACGATGACTCTTTTATTGGTGACGGCCATTTCCGTGGCGCTGCGCCGCACGAAACCAATGCCGAAAAAAATCGCGGCTACCAACCAACAGGCAATGCCCACCCATCGCAGCGCGCCGGAAAAAGAAGCAGTTCCGGTGTTTACAGCGCTTGCCGGGGCAAGGAACGCGGCCGCACCCACCAGCGCGAGGACGGCGGCGATCAGAGTGTGCCCCACCATGACGATCCAGTGCAGCCGGGTCTCGTACTGTACGGTTTCGCTCGCGATGAGATGCTTTTCGGCGTAGCTCAAATGGGCTCCTTGAAAAAGGGCGTCAGTAAACTTGCCATTGGGGAAGCTGCGGCGGATGATGGCCCGAAGTTACGACTGGTCAACTGCCATTCGTGTAAGACAGAAAAAATCTCAAACTCAGTTGGTAGCCCAAGTGACTTCCAGTTGGAACCACCTCGTAATTCTGTTAAATCAGCTCACTTTACTGAAAAGAACAATCCCAACTACTGAATCATACCCTTTAACCCGTTGATTTTCGAGGCGAATAGAAGCGTCTTGTCAATCATGGATACTACCAACATGGAATAGAACTTAGTCCGACAGCTCTCTCATAGTTGCACACATGTGCAGTCCTAACCACCTACGGATACCGCTAGTACAGATACTCCTGCCACTTTGATGGTAGGTGGTGCAATCGACTTTGTTGTCTGCGTGAGTGTCGTGGAAGTTTTTTCGTCCTCAAAGGTCGAGTTTGCGAGTTTCTCAAGAGTCCGCGATAAATGAATGTTCGGTGCGGCCGAGAAATTCTCTTTTAGATGCTCTCAGAGCGCGCATAAGGCTCGGATGATGGTTTGACTTAGCTTCGGTTCTCAAATCTGGTCACAACGAATCTCAGCGCATGTTACCGGGTATACTACTCAACGTCTTGCGTCGATTTTGCCGTTCTCTTGAGGTTGCAAAGCCGTGATTTGCACAATGTGCAGACGGACTAGCATGAGTTGGCCTGGTCTACCGTCTCCGTCGGTAAAGCAAAGCACTACAGACCTTGAAAACCGCGTTTATCGGGACTTAGGTTGTGCATTTAAGTTGGATTCCTCCAAACTGCTGCTTATCGGGGGTGGTAGCCCATGGACGCCAGAAGAAATGCGATGACAACCACAAGTAACAGCAGACCGGAAAACGTGAAAGTCATCCGAAGCTCCCAGGCTGGGTCCTCGATTCGCTCGCTGGTGAGGTGGCGGCGCATGACCAGTTGGAGAGGAGAGTACCGCCAGAGTATCCACAAGAAATAGGCAGAAAAACAAACCGACGCCTCGCATTTGGACGCGGTTCCTAGGAGTATCTGGCTGCAGAGGATTCTTAATGTGTCGCAAAAACATCGATGGTCGAAGCAAAAGGATGAGGCTTACGCCCAAAAAGCCAAGCAGAACGATTGCTAGAATGATTGCGAACAAAGAATCTGACATAACCAGGATTTAATCACGCAAATGCAAAGTTTTACAGCCTCAGCGTCGTTCGCGCATTGGTTGCCGACCCCAATACCGCCCTGCATCTCAGTGCCTGGTCGGATTACCGCGGAGATGTGAAGTAACACTTCACTTGTCCGGTTTGCGCGTTAATCAGCCATTGAGCGGGCATGTTCGACGGGTGTAGCATTGGCTTGTGAATAGGGTCGCATGACACCTCACATCCTACTTTTACTGCTCTTGCTTTTGCTCTTCCCGGATAGCCGTTCCATTGCCCAGCAAACCGTTGACCCAAAGCAGGCTGCCCTGGTTGCCTACGCTCATTTCAAGAATTTGAACCCCGCTGAACTCAACGAACTCTTGTCGAAAGCACAGTCAGGGGATGCAGAAGCGCAATTTTGGGTAGGCAGCCTTTACGCAGAAGGAACGAAGCCCAAAAATCCGGAGGAAGGGGCTCGATGGCTGCTGAAATCTGCAGAACAGGGTTATGCACCTGCCCAGCGTGCGTATGGACTCATGTCGAAGGTCGCCAACCCTTCCGTGTGCGAGAGGTGGATGCTACGGGCTGCGGAGCAAGGTGACACGGAAGCCCAGTTCTGGCTGGGAGTTGCTTACGAACAGAATTGGTTTGGAAGCATTGACCGTCAAGAGGCGCTGAAGTGGTACAAGAGGGCTGCGGAAGGTGGTGACCCAGACGCTCAAGTTGAGTTTGGACAAAAGTATGGAGATGGTGACGGTGTTGAGCAGAACTATAAGCTCGCCGCCGAATGGTTTCGACGAGCGGCAGAGCATGTTCCAGACTTAGGCGGCGCTGGCCAAGGAAGAAATCGCTTGGGACTTCTTTACATGAAGGGGCTTGGTGTTCCGCTAGATTACGTGCAGGCATATTTCTGGTTCAGTCTGAGCGGTACTGAAGGAAATGCCACTGAAGCCAAAACTCACTTATCCCCAGCGCAAATTCGAGAAGCAGACCGATTGGTCAAGGAGTGGAAAGAACAGCACCGCGTGAGTCCAGAGGTGGCAGCCGCTTTTCACATCGAAAGTTGACGTTCAACTCCTGGTGGCGTAATCGGAAACTTGAAATCCCCATCGATGGTTACGGCCTTCAATGCTTTGCATACATATGCACACGATGCCGTATTGGACAATATGCATCCCTTTCGACCAAGAATTAGCTTTCTGTAGGTCTACCTCAGCCCCGAATTCGTTCGTACATGACTGAATTCAAAAGACATAGTGTGATTGTTCTCGGCGCAATGAACTGTTGCTGCTTGCTGGTCTGTAGAACCACAACTCTTTTAGGCAGAATAAGTTATCTTGTTTCGTCCAGTAGGAAATTCTGACCGTTCCTCCCTGCCCTGATGCTGGGGCAGAATGTACTATCCGCGATGACAATGAATCACGGACGCTTCAGTTCGGAGTTCCGCTCTCTCAGCCTTCTAAGCGACTCGAAATGTCCGCAATACTGAGAACAGAACTTTCGACGATGGGCGGAAGTAACCTGGAATAGCCTTCGGCAGTCGGGCCGCGCACAAAGCAAGAACCTTGCTCCTTTGAGACGGTCGAGAAGAATGCTGAGAAGCATTGCGTAAGTCGTATTCCCGGCAACAAATCGCACAGCTCGTTGACTCTCTTTCAAACGGAATTCAACCTGTGAACAAATGGGCGGATTTGAATTTACACTCCTGACTTGGGGGAATGCTGTCAGTTCCATATCATCAGCAATTGGGACAGAAGGACGAACTAAATACTCATTGAGCGTCGCTTGCAGTTGGTTGATGTGTTGAACAGTCACCTCTTCTGTCTGATTCATGTCACTAGAGAACCGTCCTGTCTGATTCAGGAACAACAGGCATTCCTTCTCGGTCCTCAAGCCTAGAAAGGCTTCCCGAATTGCCCAAGCGTCAAACTCCTGCGGCTCTTCTCTGCCAACCGCAGACTGCACACTGTGCAATCGGAAAGTGTGCTCGGAAGCCATGACCCAACTGGCAGGGGCGACCCGCAACACGGCCTGTGATGGAATTTCTAGAACACGGAAGTAATCTAGTTTTCTTTGTGCCATGATTTCTATTGCTATTGTACTACATTTTGCTATCATTGGTGTTGTGAAGTTGCACTAAGACTGCCGCTAGTTTCGTGCAAAGGCGAAGCGGGCAGTCAACGGCAGTACCGCGAATTAGTACAACTGCGGCGCGATTCGCGGAAAAGCCGAAGACCGCAGAGGGCAAGCGCCTCTCTGTGCAGGAATGTCGCAAAGTACTGGGTGCAGATTGCACGCTCACGGATGAACAACTCAAAACCGTCTGCGTTCAACTCTCCGCTCTGGCTGGCATTCTTGTAACGGAGTTCGCAAAAGGACGGAACAGCCGCGAAACTCAGCACACGGCTCAAAACAACGAAAAAAAGGCCGCTTAGGTAAGCGTTCTGTTCGTCTGAACCCGGCAAGGCCAGTGGGGCTGTCTCGCAACTTCAAGAGCGCGGCAGCCCTGCATTCCTACGAAGAGGTCGGAACAAAACATCATGCAAACAATTGCTCATAACCTAACCGCAGTTATCTATACGCGAGTTTCCACTGACAAGCAGGTTGGTAATGCGAGTCTTGAAACACAAGAGAAGGCGTGTCGAGCATTCTGTGCCCAAAATGGGTGGGAGCCGTTGAGGCTATTCCGCGAAGAAGGTGAGTCAGCCAAGACGGCAGACCGCCCCCAGCTCCTAGCCGCCATTGATTTTTGTCACCAGATGAAACCCAGTCCTGATTTTTTTGTCGTGTATGCGGTAGACCGCTTGGCTCGCAACGCTGAGGACCACTTGGGCATAAGGGCGCGTCTAAGCCGTGTCGGAACTAAACTGCGCTCTGTGACACAGGCACTTGGGGAAGACCCCGCCGAAAAGTTCACCGAGACGATTCTCGCAGGCGCAGCGGAATTTGATAATGCCCTCAGGGCACAAAAGACTGTCGCGGGTATGAAGACAAGACTGTCGCAAGGACAGCGGGTGTGGAAGGCACCTATTGGGTACTTGAATACACAAGATGGATTGGGACAGAAAACGATGATTCCTGACCCTGAACGCGCACCTCTTGTACAGAAAGCATTTGAACTATTTGCGACGGGTCTACACAGCAAGACAGACGCTCTCAAGAAGGTCACGGAACTAGGTCTTCGTACAAAGAGTGGCAGAAGACTGACCCTCCAAGATTTCAAGCGTCTTCTGAGCAACCCCGTCTACAAGGGGTTAGTGTCAGTAAAATGTTGGAATATCGAAAGTAAGGGAAATTTCGAGCCTCTGGTATGCGAGGAAACATTTGACGAGGTGCAAGCGATTTTGGCTGGCAGGAAACGGGGCTACGTTCAGCGAATACAGCACAACCCTGATTTCCCCTTGCGCCATTTTCTGAAATGCGGAAGCTGCGGACGAGCGTTGACCGCAAGTTGGTCGAAGGGCCGGAGTCGAAAATACGGCTATTATCGCTGCCAGAATCGGAAGTGTGTTTCTCCTGTAAATGAGTCTAAGCAATCCGTCGAAAGCCAATTCCTTGCTCTACTCCAGAGTCTTCAGCCAAAGTCAGAACTCATTCGACTTTTCAAGAAAATCGTGTCCGGTGTGTGGGAAGAGAAACGAATTGAAGCGATTGCAGAGTATGCAGTTTTTGAACGTCAAATGAAAGAATTGAAAGAACGCAAGAATAAGCTCTTTGAACTCTTCTATGGTGGCGCTGTCGGGATTGACGAATTCGGGGAGCGGAAGGCTGCGATAGAGCAAGAACTAATACTAACGGGGAGCAGGGCTGACGATAGCCGCCTGAAAGAAGAAGACTTAGAAGGACTACTCACCTTTGCCGAGTCCGTGCTACTCGACCCCGCTAGTTTCTGGTTGGGCTGCTCTATTGACCAGAAACAGCGCCTACAACAGATTTTGTTCCCTGACGGACTGCAATTCGCAGATGGTCGCTATCGAACCGCCTCAACCTGCTTGTTATTCAGCCTCTTGCAAACAATCGAGGTAGAGAAACTAGAGTTGGTAGCGCTAACGGGAATCGAACCCGTATTTTAGCCTTGAAAGGGCATTCCGCTAACATAGGTAAACTACCAAGAACACAGCACTTAATAAATCACCTGCATTAACCATTGACAGAACTGCATTGTTGTGGGAGACTTGCATTGTAGCCGATGCAGGAGGATAGCATGAGCGCAGATCGGGCGACAACAGCACAGCTTGAATCGGTGAATGGGCGATTGAAGAAGGGCGAGGGCTGGGTTGGCTACAGGTTTTCAAACAATGCAGAGGGCCGGAAGATCGAATCAAAGTTTCTCTACTACGCCTTCTACGTCAACGGTGTTCAGAAATTTGTCAACACGAAAACGAACGATGCGGAGGATGCCTACCGCCAGCTTCTCGACGCTCGTGGGCAGACCCAACGCGGCTTCACCGTCCTGCCATCTGAGAGTGGCCGCATCACCTACCAACACTTCCGCGACCAGTACATCGCGGATAAACCAGAGCGCGACTACCCATCTAATATGTCCAAGCTGGCGCACCTAGACAAGTTTTTCGGGAAGATGAAGGTAACCAGCATAACCACGGACGTGCTCCGTTCATACATCACCCACCGTCGCAAGCACGTTGCGAATCCGACCATTCGCCGCGAATTGAATATCCTCCGCGCCATGTTTAATCTTGCGCTGAAGGCAAAGAAAATCTCTCATGACTCGATGCCGTGGTTCCCGATGCCAGATGATTCCCTGCCTGCGGGTCAGTACATTACCCCGGAGCAATTCCAGAAAGTTCGCAGCTTCCTACCAGACGGCACGGAACGCGAGTCTACGAATGGTGGGCCGAAGTCGGATACGAATCTGCAACCGTTCTTCACGTTTTTGTATGCAACGGGTTGCCGACTAGGTGCGGCCCAATCAATCACATGGAAAAATGTCAGCCCTGATTGCGCCGTAGTGGAGATTCCTGCGAGCAACACAAAAAACAAGCAACCGTTGAAGCTGCCGCTGGCTGGTCCTGTTCTCGAACCCATCGCTAAAGAATTTCGCAAAATGTTCCGTGACGAACTGCGCCCGGTATTCGATTCCACAAACTACCGACCTGAATGGGCGAAGGCATGTGCTAAGGCGGGAGTGGGAACATGGGACGGGAAGAAACGCACCCGTACAGGCGTTCGCATCCACGATTGCCGCGCTTCCGCTGCAATCAATTTGCTGGCGTCTGGTGTCGATGAAGGACTGGTATTGAAGATCGGTGGATGGAAGACCCGCGCCATGCTGGACCGCTATAACATCGCAGACCCTACACGGCTGGCTACGGCAATGAAGAAGGGCGGGAAGCTGGTGGTTGATATGATGGCTGCTGCCAAGTAGACTTAAATCTCGGTGCCGCCATCATCTAACGGTCAGGATACAGCCCTTTCAAGGCTGGTATGGGGGTTCGATTCCCCCTGGCGGTACTACTCAAATTCTTTGACAGGTTCGGCATTACGCGGCGTTCGATTCCTTCTTAGATTCAATCCACTTATCGAGATCAAGTCTGTCAATCACGTATTGAGTTCTCTTGGTGCCGTTGCCCTTCTTGACGTAGGGAATTTCCCCGTCGCGAATCATGTCGTACACAAGGTCAACAGAGTGGCCGATATACTCAGCAGCTTTCTCAGGCGACATCAGACGTGGGCCTGAGAATGGCACCACGTTGGCGATGGCTGGCTTCTTGAATCGTGATTGAAGGCTCATGCCGCCACCGCCTGCTGTGTGACAACGGTGCCATCGGCTAGATGCGCAAACTTATTTGGGTGAGATGTTGCAGGAGATCGCCTGACCGCAATTGTTGGCGAAGTGCCACTTGAACGGTTCGGGTCGAGAACTGCCGGAACTACAGCAGGAGCATTCTTTGTAGACATAGTGCAACCTTTGATTTCCAGTTGCCCCTATGTTTATTGGAGGGACGTTTATCGCCGCAGAAAGAACGAGGACAGCAAAAGCTGCTCGGAATCACCAGCGGAGGACTTAATATTCGCGTCACTTCGACTTGGAATTTGTCGCCACTCTACCGTGCAGCGACCGAAGTTAGCCTAGGCGGGAATCAACGTCACGCCAGCGGTCGGGTATTTATTTGAACTAGGCGAACCCCGAATCTCGCCCCAACAAAGAAACTGGCCCCGGAAAACCCTGGGGCCGTCACAAAAGAGGGTACTAGAACTAGGCCAGAAAGTCAATCCCTATTTTCAACTTCCTTCAACCACAATTTGATGCTGTTGACTCGATGGCGCAGTTTCGGAGGTGCGTTCCTCGCGGGACGCCTCTTTCGTTTTAGAATGAAGTGAGTTGCAAAAGAGGAAATCCCATGAAGATACGTTGGCCCTCTATCATCATATTTCTTTTCTTTGTCGCAGTCGCCGTTGCTGCCACTGGAGAACCGCCTACAGGATTCAGAAACTTCAAATGGGGCGCTTCGCCACGAAGCGGTCTCAAAAAGTTTATGGGACCAACGGACGAAGGGCTGACAATGTACGTCCCACTATCGTCTAAGAAGCCCGGCCCACTGTTCGATATCCCCGTGGCTGAGGAAGATTATTCGTTTGTGCATGGGAAGTTCTACCAAGGCGACGCATATCTTGACGGAGAGCCGAATCTTCAAAGAATGAAAAACGCATTGGTCCAGGCTTTTGGCAATCCATCATTTACGAATGAAAACCTTAAAATTTGGAAATGGAAATGGCCCAAGAGATCGATTGAAATTCAGCTTTATTATGGAGCGAAATTCTCTCGCACGACAGTCACCTTCTCCAATTCGGCCATAAACTAGATGAGCGACGAACCTATACCATTTTGCGTTCTCTGCAAGAATCCAGAGTGCGGATACTACATTACGACACCATATTTCACGACAAGCACCGACCGGAAGACTATCGCAGAGCAGATGGAGAAGGTGCCTCCGCTTGAATTAAAGTGCCATGAGTGCGGCCAAGTTCATTCTTACAGTCGGGATGATCTTGGGATAGTTGGCGGTAGGAATGAAACTCCTCATGCGCCTTCAACTGCCGACACGGAAGAACCGCAAGAACCTCAGAATCAGTAAAACGGTACAACCCATCGCCCAAGTCCTCAGCGGTTGCAATCCCTTGCTTCAATAAATTCTTGTCCATCGAAATTCTCCTAGCTAACTCGCAGCCTGAAAAACAAAAGGCACAGCCGTCACGCCGTGCCCCGCAAACTATGTTATTGGACAGCCCTTCACTTCAAAGGCACTCCGAATGTGCGTCTCCTTTGGAGATCGCATCGGGGCGTCCGCAGCGGTGGTGCCCCGAGCTTGAATCGCGCCTTAGTTCACAATCCAGTATTGCCAGCAGGTCTGTCCTGCCGTTGAAGGTAGAGCAAAAGTGAAACTTGTACCCGCTGAGATTGCCGAAATAGATACCGCCGATGTCACGGCTGGCGCAACGCAGGTCGGCGCGGACGGTAGGTTTCCTGCAAAGGTCATAGGGGTAAGAATGACCCGGCTTGCTGCTGTGACCGCAGTCGTGTTCACCGTGTAAGTCGTGGTCGTTGTAGGAACGACGAAAGCCCCGGACCCCGCCGCCCCGCAAGCGGCTGGAGAGACGCTATTTGCGGCGCAATTCGTTGACGTTGAATAACTCGGAGCGGAAATGTTACGGTCAAGCGACATACCTCCACCACTGACTATGATGGCGGCTGTACCAGCTACGGAGAAATTTAGGTTTCCTCCAGGAATAGACATCCCGTATCCTGTTCCCCCTGAAAAACTATACGAAGGGGCAGCGGCGCTCCCACTAGGAGCTAATAGTGGAAAGCTGGGTGTGCCCCCGCCAGTATTTATAATTGCACTCATGATTTAACTACTCCTTGCGTCTTCGACGCAGAAAATAAAAAAACTTCAAAACTGAAAGGGCGGCTAGTTGCACCGCCCTCGTGTCCGCCGCGTGGATTCGCTCTTGCTTTGCAAGTTTGCGTTCGAGGTACGGTGGACGTGGTCCTCGAAACTGATTAGTAGCCTGTTGTGTTTGTGTGTTTCTTGGGCACTGCATTGTTGTTGCCCTGTGAATCCGTTTGAGCACCAATCGGACCATTCTTACGTGCCTTTTGCGCTCTGCCGGGGGCTGCCACTTTGACAACTCCCTGAGAACGATCTTTCTTTTCTACCTTGTTCGACATAACTGCTCCTTATGAACTGCGGCGGTAAGGCCACCGTCAGTTCTTCTTGTCAGGTTGAATCCCGGACAAACTTTTCACGACTTCACATCCTTCACCGAAAAAGATCAGCGGTCCGTCTCCAAACCCTTCGCAAAAATGTTAATTTGACCGGAGCATTTGCTGCGCCGAGATCATCGATGTGGGTCTTGCTTATTGATTTTCCGCCAGTGACCAGTCCTGCGACATTTCCTATAATTTCGGCTGCCTCGTCATCTGCGCCCATGTGTTTTGCAATACCTGATGCCACAGCAGAACTTGTTCCGGCAACGGCCATGAACGGTAAAGCTTCTGGCTGAGTAAGAGCTAACGGACTAAGGATTTGCCCGGCAGCGGATATACCTTCATTCGCAGCTTTTATAGGATGTTCACCGAGCGTCGAAATCGCGTGCCCAAGCTTTGCAATTCCTTCAGGTGCATTTAGGAACGGAACTTTCGACATAACTCCTGGAGCTACCCCGTAATTAAGTCCCTTTGCTCCACCCTTGCGCAGCAGCCAACCAATCCACGTTGCATCCGTGCCGTTATTTAAATCGTCCTTCAAATCTTCGAACCAATTTCCGGCTACATGCAACGGGGCCATCCAAGGATTCAAACGAGGGTCTGCAAATGAGTCTGCCGGAATTTCATGACGGGTGCTTGCACGAATCCCTGTGATGTCTCTAGCCCCTGGTGTTTCACCAGGGCGAGTCGGTTCTTGCTGGCCTGCGCCCTGTACTAGCTTCCCGCCTAATTTTTGGAAGAATGAATCATCTTTTTGAATAGGCTCAGCGGTCAATCCCGGAGGAACGCCTTCGACGATTGTTCCACCGAGTGAAACGAAAAAATCATCACTCTTCTGAATTGGCTCCGCGACCAGTCCCGGAGGAACACCCTGTACCTCATCGGATTGCGCAGCCATTCCACTTACCGGACCTAAAACTTTTCCAGAGATGTCGTATGCATTTCCGTTCTCAATTTTAGTTGCTGTTGGATACTGCGCTGGACGCTGAATCTGATCTGGTTCGTTATCTAGCGCTGGGCCGTTCAAATTGTCTTTGTCTTCTAACATGTTTCTCATCCTTGGTTCTTGGAACCACAATACTCACCGTTCAAAAATATAGTTCTAGTTTTCAATTCACAAATGTCGCATTGATGCGCTGTAGCTATTCGAATTTCATTGGTTTCATTCTCTTTAATATCCGCTTCGTATATTTCTCTAATTTCTGGAAGCATTATTATGTGACTGCGAATATCCCCGCCGATTAGCTTTGGAAAAGCTTCTACCACTTTCCTGACTGCGTTCTTCATCTCGTTAGCTACGGCCAGCGGGCCGTCTAGGACACAACTCTGGTCGAACATTTCCGAAAATGATGACATTTTGCAGTACCCCAACGTAAGTATCGTTCCGCTGCCATTTTCATGCGGCTTTAAGCCGGGGTCCTTACCTTGGCAGCATATTTCCTTGCAATCATCATCCCAATTGATACACCGTATTCGTTGTTGCGCGGCGTCATAACCAACCATCAACAGATTTATTCCACCAAGATTTGTAGATTCGGTGCCGTCGATATATTCAGCATCTGTGGGAAACAAATTGCTCAAACGTTGCAGTTCAACGGGAACAGCTTTCTCCAAAATAGAGAACAGTTCTGGGTCGTTCTGATGCTGTTCTGCAAGTTTTGTAGAAAATTTGGAAATCATCACAGACATCAAAACAGAACCCGTAGAACCTATCGCGATATCGCCATTCCCCACGGTCCAATATTTACGAGTTTGCTCGCATATCGGAACCAAAACTCCGTTCTCGACTCTCACCGCCAAACCGTCAGAGGCGATCACTGTGAAATGTTTAAGAGTGACTGAAGCGATCAGACTCATTTTGAAAAATCTCCTGTTGGCTGATGCGCAGCCTGAAATTTAGTTAGCCCGCATTCCTCCCATCTACAATTCACGGATGCCAAACTGGTAGTGACGAGCAAAGACCTCAAACGCTTTTTTCGTCTGCGCAAGTTTTTCTTCAGCTTCCTCACGAGTTTGATACGAAGGCCCGATATCCTGCGTGGGTTGTGATTTACCGTCGTCGGTTCTTTCAAATCTGGAAACTTGGAATCTCATTGTCCCTTCCCCTTCCGGCTACACAACCTCAAAAACTTCCTCCAAAATCCCCTGGCCTTCTCCTCATCCAGAATTTCTTGCAGCAGCGATCTCAATTCTTGTCTCGTTGGCGGTGACGCATCCCGACCTGGAACCCCTGGCGGTCCAGGAATACCGGGAACGCCGTCTGAGCCTCGCAATGTCTCAACGAGCACATTCCCGTCCTTAATCCACGAGCCTTGAAATGACACGTAGGCGTTGGGATATTTCTTATTGCCTTCGCAAAAATCCACGCAGATTTCACATTGAAGTTCATGTTGCGGTGGACGAACTAGGGTCCGCGCAAATCTTTTGCAGACAGGGCACTCACGACTCGTATAGGTCACTGTGGACACTGTGCGCTTGGGTACATCACCACTTTGAAGACGGCTCTGAAAGAAATCATGTCCGACGTGCTGCTGGTTCATTTGAAAAACTCCTTAGCTTAAGTTGGTGCCATTGAACGCAAACTCGATAGCCTGGCCGGGCCGTAAGTTGTAAATCGCAACCCCGCCGACAGTTCCGCCGTTATCCAAGGACAATGGCACTACGCCTGAGCCTGTATTCATAAATAGATAGACCGCAGTGTTAGTTAAAGTTGCCGAAAGCAAGTTTGCGATCATTCCGGCGATGAAGTTAACGCACTGCGTGTTGTTCGCAAAACTAATATTTTGCCGAACCGGGTCCGCTGTACTTCGCGATACCACTAGAGTTGGAACGTTATTCTGCCGCACGTTCGGGGAGTTAACAGCGAGTATCACTGCGTTTACAAAACTTACGGGGTTGCCCTGCACTGCCATAGAACTGCTCCTCTGCCGCTGTGCGGCATGCAAAAATGAAAGAGCGGCCCCGAAGAGCCGCCCAAATTGTCCGCCGCAACAGAAGTACGCTTCTTCCTTGTTCCCTTGGAAGAATACGCTCGGAGACTGCGTACGGACTTTGACTCTCCGAAACTTTACTGGTTCGTCTTATGTTTCTTGGCGGCAGACTTGCGCGGCGGGGTTGCTACTTGCGGTACCGTTACCGTTACCGTTGCCGTCTCGCCCTGATCGCGTTTCTGTGCTGGCTTCCTTTTTGAACCTCTAGAAACTTCTGTTACGGTTCCCGCTGTTCTGTTCGGGAACCTTTTTCTTGCCTCGTCACCCATCTTGTTTCTCCTAAATTGCATTCGCGATGTTTAGGACACCTTCGAACGCTTTCATCTTGCCGCCCTCCTGGACCATGTTTTGAAGAATGCGTACACTCGCGAAGTGCTGGTTCCGGCATTCTTTCCGGCACAATTGATTCCTGTATAAGATTGGTCGGATTGCGACGCTCAGACAGGGCCGGATGTTTGTTCCACCTAAATCTCGGAGCACTCCTGGATTAGTCCATTCCGCCTCAATCACAAACTTTGGGAAAGGGAGAGACGAAACGGGCCAGAAGCACTCGTGAGATTTCGGTGGAACGAAAGTTATGCTGCTCGATATTTGTAAAGGTCTCTTATCTTCAACCAATCGTGCCCTGGATTCTTACTGCGCTGAAGTGCTTCATAAGTGGAATACGGAACTTTGAAATAAACGAACACTGCTCCATCTCCACGGTAACGTATTTCAAGATTGCCATCTCGCCAGCCCATGCTTGAGATCAGTTCCGATTGCTTCAACGCTTGGCGTCTCATGTTTTCTCTTCGAGTGCCTTCAGCACAAATTCTCGACACACCTGTACCTCAATTTCGGCCCTGGCTGCCATTGTGGCTTCCCAATCGGGGATGGCTGCACCGGGCGAGTCTTTGAACACCATGATATTTTTAGTGGCTTCGTAAATCGCAGTGGCCAAGGGTCCGGCTTCTGCTGCCCGGATTTCTTCATAATGTGCTTGCATGTTTCTCCTTGTGCCTATGACCCCTGAACCGCTCTGAATTCCGTGAGTGACGCGCTGTTTGCTTCCGCACTGTTTTCAAAGATCACGCCTACTGACAAACTTAAAGCTCTCACTGGAAACGGTGTTATGGCTCCCTTAGTAAGAACACCGCCTACCATCCCTTCGAAACTTCCAATCATTGTTCCGGTTGCGCTGTGCCCAAGAAGACCCAGGCTGAATGTGAAAGGAATATCAATGTCCCTCGGGGTGTGTGAACCTCCCGCCAACGTGATAGGTTCGCTAGCATTTGCCTGAATGACATATGTGACCCGACCGACTACTGCTGAAACGGACCCGGATATGTAAACTTCAAAGAATTGCCCGTCGATGGCCCCTGAAAAAGGAAGGAGCAATTGGTCCTGTAAATGATTTGGGTTAACGGGAAAAGTTACCCCGGGGCCAATCATCTGGCGTGCCGGAGGACGATTGAGAAAACGTTTGATGGTGGTGCCTGCCCCGGAGACGACCGAGGGGGCAGATGCGCTGATGTTGAACTTAGCTATGTTGTGGCTCATTTCAAATCTCCTACGCCGCCTGCTTAAGGACGGGTGTGATTCCTTTGTTTTCCAACTGAAATATTTTTGCTTCTAACGCCCACACGTGGCGTTGTAACGCGAGTGGATTACACTTCGGATGAGCGAATCCGTGGATTTCTCCGGTTATGTGATCGTGATGAAGATGAGGTGTGGTTCCTCTTCCAAAAACTGACCAGTCCAACTGCTGTCCGCACAAAACGCAATTGACCACTTCCATCATCTGCCGGATTACCGTATGGGGTGTACTTAGGCTGATAGCTTCGTATCCTCTCTTTTTAGCCGTCCTTCTACTAGATTGAAGAATGTTGTCGGCGCGGCAGGCCCAAGTGCTAAACCCAATCAAGCGCGAATTCCATCGCCCGAATTGATTAGACTCACCGCGATATCTTGGTAGAACTCCAAAACACCCACATGGAAACGTATAAACCTCTCCTGGTATTTGATAAATTTTTGGTTTGGACCCACGTCTTTCACGAGATATTTCTGTGCTGCACAAACTACAACGACTTGTGCGCACTTTACGTTTGGATAATTTAACTCCGCATCTCCGGCACGTGCCGTTTCCACACTGACTCTGATGTCCTACTTCCTTATTACATACACCGCGTTCGTTGCCATTCTTAGCCAACGGTATCTTCTTTTTACACTTCAATGTTCCTTTCTCCTGTAAAAGGTGAAAGGCAGGTTCGGCCTACAGGAGATAGGCTTTACCTGCCCTTCGAAATGAACGGGTCTAGATTCCGTTCAATGTGTGTTCAACTGTTGCTAAAATTTCTTCGTCCTTAAGTCGCCTATCAATAACCTGCTCGTAGAAACTCATTCTGACAAACTTGTCTGCCGCCTGGCAGTCCTGAATGGCTGCGCGTAAGACGCTGGCTCCCAAAACTTCTGATTTGCAGATCGTGAGTACGTCACCTTGGGACATGCCAGATTTCAAGCACGATTCGACGGCGGACCTGAGCGCGACTATTCTAGGTGATGACTTCAATTCTTCAGTCATCTAATAAACCTCGCCGTCTCTCTATGCTTGTTGAGCGATTTCTGTAGACGCAGGCGTGCTGCCAAAGTATCCGGCCAGTTAATTTCACTCGTGCCGGGCACGCAAACAAACAGACTGGCGATCTGATGGTCTTCGCTATGATTGTTTCCCCGAAGTTGTTCTGCCTTACTTTTAGCGTCACGGACTGCCGCCGATTGGGCGGATGCACCTGTTCGCTTGCTGGCTGCTTCAGCCGCCTCGCGTTCAGATTTCTGTTCGGCGTAATTCTTGTTCCTATAGCTACCATCAGGGTTTCTTACCATGTCGCCGCCCAAGAACGGGGAACCGTCATCGGCCTTGGCGGCAGGTGAAATTGGTGAAGTTCTTCTCGGAGTCTGGACGAAATGAAGCGGACGACGACCTTCACGGCTAACAAACTTTCCTCTCGGTGCCTGGATACGATCTATTGCTGAACTGATGTTTGCGGAAGTTATCTCGTAGCCACGCAATTCGCGAAGAAGTTCAGTAAGGTTAAGAAACCCTTCATCACCTGTGCTAATGAGGGTCTTTTGATTCGCCAACCAGTTGGCAAGCTGCGCTGCTGCTGCCGCAGGATTTTCTGCCGCTGTGCGGTTGTATTCCAACTCAGCCGCACTCAACCATTTTAGACCTGGCTGCGCTTCGATTAGCTTCACAATAAATTCAGCGGTCACGGGCGTAGCACGATACATCTGGAAGTGGCTGTCGATTATATCGACAATGCGTTCTTGTCCTTCATCCAGTCCACGGGCGCGAAGAAGTTCCTCCGCTCTAGTGGTTTGCTCAAGTTCTTGAGCGGTGTATTCTCTTCTTGTAGTCATTTCTATTCTCCTAGTACTGATAAATTCCATCGGTTCTCGTTCGTAGTACTTCGTTTACCTGATCGTGCCCATAGCGTTCCAGCAACAGCCGCAACGTTTGCGAAGAACACTTGCGGATAAATTCTGCGTTCAAAACCTGTTCGGGGCCATTCCCATCTCGGAACTCATCTGGAAGCGGCGGATACGCAGTCCCGTAAAATTTCTCTTCCGCTGCCCTTACTCTTTGGGTTTCATCGGGCGGCGGTGGGGCTTGTCCACGGGCACCCGCCTCTCGCGTCAATCTTCGAAGAGTCAAGATATCGGCATTAAGGAGGGCCGTGTTGTGGGCTTTGATGTCCTGACGGGTCCATTCATCTAGCTCTTGCTGCGTTGGCGGACTCAGGTTGAGTGCATTCGCAGCGAGTGCCTGCTGGATGCTGTGAGTCGTGAAATTTGGTCCAAGGGTGGACCTGATTACACTGAAGTTTGCTTCATTCACTCCAAAACGGAGTGTCTTTGCAGCATCAGCAAAAATTTGCTTATCCTGCGCCAACTGTGCTCGTCGTTGTGGTTCATGCTGACGATAACGATCTAGTTCGAACAATGCTTTATCTGCTGCGGCTTCAGCCTGATTTCGAATCAGTTCTTCCTCAGCTAGTCTGGTCATTGCCTGCGATAGAATCGCTTGCTCTATTTGCTTCAACTCTTCAGTCGAATATGTTGCGAGTGTCTTGCGTAGCTGCTGTCGTTCATGTGCTGGTGCGCGGACGAGCACGAGTTCAATTATTTCTTGCCGATCTTCCTGCTCTTGTCTATTCATATTGCTTCCTTTTGCCAGACTTTTCTCTAGTGCTGTCTCAAGCTCTTCGGTAGGCATCCATTCCAGTCGTTCCCGTGTCAGAGACGTTCTGGCTGCCAGTAAATTAATTACGGTCTGTCTTCTATCCATATTGCTTTCCTTTACCCCGGTGGGGTGGTTGCCGGGAGACGCATGGCAATTCACATCCCCGGCTTTGTACCCGCTTCAACGGTCCAATGGATTTGGACTATCAACGGGAATCTCTTTACTTCCGAATTCTATTGAAGGCTGCGGCCAATGATGTTATTGCCGTCAACTGAGTCTCAGATTCATCTTCGATCTCAGCCACAACTTTGGTTTCCTCGACCATAATTTGTGGCTTCGGCACCGGGGCTTGAACCAGCGGAGGTTGCTCCACGGGCGGATTCGGCTCTGGGGCTTCCTGGAACGATGCTTGCTCCGCCGCCAATAGCGGATTCCAAAACTTGCAATCCGGGCGCGGGTTTTTCTTATGCTTATGTCTATGCTGTTCGGCGCTCGTTGGTTTATGTTGTCGGAGATCATGGACTGTACCCCCAAACTGGTAGAGTGCTCCGCGTCGTTTGGATGCAATTTCAATCGAATCCGAGGGAATCTCTGTCCAGGTTCCTCCGCAAATTCGGCACTTGTACATTTCATGCCGTCCTTGTGACTCGTACTGCCTGAAACTGATCTTTTGAAAACACAACCGGAGTACCTACGAGAAGGTCTGGACGGGACCATGTTAAGAATTCACGGTCGTCACTAGACTTTATGAAAGTAGTTGTGCCACTGATCTTTGAAACCACTCCGATGAAATGTTCCTTACTGCCACTGAGTTTGAGAGCCTGTTGTACCAGTGCATTGATTTCGCTCATGGTCTCGTTCATAGATGGCTCGTTCTTGAAAGCCCATACGTCCCCAAATCGGACTTGGGTGGAGTCTTGTATATGAAGTCTTGCGGCTGCTCAACTACAGTTCTCTCGGGTTGCTTCAGTTCTGGCTTCGGCGGTTCGGATTCAACCGGAAGAACAAACTGTCCAGCTAATTCTTGTTTGATCGCTGCGCTGTGCCGATCACGGTTGTTTCCAAAACGCTGGTCAAGCAATCCGAGTAGTTCGCGGTAAAGACTGCTATACATCGGTGAGAGTTCCAGATTGTATCGGTGTGTTTCAGAAACGATCTGGTAGCCCAACACATCTGGGAAATGGCTACCCGCAACTATAATTCCTTCGGAAACGTTGTGGACCCATACAGGAGTATCCTTACGAAACGCATACAGCGTTCCAGCAACGTAACCGACTGTCTCTTCAGCCGGATGATGCCCCAACGGGAAGATCGTTGCATATTTTTCTCGTGGCCATCCGAACGTTTCAAATGTCGGAGTGTACCCGATATCTTCTGCAACTTTGGATGCGATGGTTCGAACGTATTCGCGGCGTTCAGTCGCCTGTGCCGGGTATCGGCTATCCCAATTCTCAATCCACTCATTGGCGTCCCACTTCTTACTTTCCCTATAGACATCTTGTTGTTCGGCACGATTGGCATACTTCTTTTTCACAATTCAACTCCTCTCCGGATGACCGGGAATAAACTCAAAACCTAAGATTGTCGTAATAAGATCGACCGGGGTACGGGGGCGATGGCGGGAGACCCTTTTCCTACTTTTGGAAAACTTTACGCTGCTACTTTCTTCCTTAGTGACTCCTGGCGTCTGGTTATACGCTCCGCCCGGTAAATAAATTTGTGGGCCAGCATATTTCTTTTCATCATGTTGCATTCAGAACAGCAAGGGACACACTGGCCACGCTGCGAATTGTAACCAACCCGGTTATCCACCCTGTCTATCCCGTTGCTTGGGTACTCATTGCAATAGCGACAGGCAGAATTCACAAGCATTTCAAATTCCTCCAATGTCAAGGAGAACGTTAAGCCTCTCTTCTTAGCCTTGTACGCATATTGCTTCCAAAGTTTTTCTGGAGAGCAGACCGCACAACTTTGTCTATCGTGTTCGCATTTTGCCATATCCGAAAATTTCCTCTAAGACTTCAATGATCTACACGGGCGCCCACCTTATGGGTCCCTCCGTCAAGAGTTTCACCCGGCATGCCACTACCTGGGTACCCCTGTTTCATTCAACGCCTTCGTGCTTCGATGTCCACCAGTCGAAGGCCTGGGGCGCTCGCCGGAGAGTGAGGACCTGGGGCCTGCCTTTTGAAATCAACACATTAGAAGGAGTCCCTTCGACGGTCGCATTCCACGGACTCGGATGGACTTCTCTAATGGCGCAAAGTTTTTAGTTTACTCTTGAGTTATCGGTAGAGAGTCGTTAGCGTTGCCGCGATTCGTTGCACGAGGAGTCTTATTGCTTGCGTTGCAGCGGTTACTTGCGCTTCTTCTGCCCGTCGTGTGCTGCGATAAACTTGACCGCCAGATCATTGAGCAACCAGCTTACGCTGCGGTCCATCTCCTTCGCGATGCGTTCAAGCGCCTCGGCGGTCGCCGGAAGCATCCTGGTCATGACCTGCGCGTCCTTCGTCGGCTCTTTCATCTTCTTTGTTGTGTCTGCCATTGGTTCACCTCTGAATGCTATTGTCTTCGGCTCGCATACTGTCGTCAACGGAAAGTTTCTGCTCGCTTGATTCTGGTTGACGTTGCTAACTGTTGCAAACACACAGCTTACGACTTCCCGTTCCGCATAATTGGGAAGTACGTAAAAGAATGCTTGACAAGCGTTTACAATGCTAGTACACTGCTGACACTGGAGAAGCTATGGACCTTAAATACTTAGAACTCAGCGAGATGACCAACGTACTTGCCAAAGCGAAAGAGAAGTCCATTCGCGATTGGTGTGTAGTTCTTTTCGCGTTCCGTTTCGGCCTCAGGGCGTCCGAGTTGAGCACGCTAAAGGTCTCCGACGTTTCGGACGGGTTCTGCGACGTGCGCCGTCTAAAAGGCTCTGAACACACCAGACAGGCCATTACAAGCGATGTCAATCCTCTTCTTGATGCGAAGGCCGCGCTCGCCACACATCTACGCCAACGCGAGGATACTGGTTCGATCTTCCTCTTTACCTCCAGACTCGGAAGTGGAATGACTCGCCGCGCAATTTACAACATCTTCGAGGATGCTGCATTCCATGCAGGGATTGACGCTGGCCGTCGAAATATTCACATATGCAAGCATTCCCTAGCCGTCAATCTCCGCAAACGTGGCGTATCCGTTGACATCGTTCAACGTGCGCTCGGCCATGCGGACCCGGCCACGACTCTCCGATTCTATTACCACACATCCCAGGACGAAGCGACCAAGGCAATTCAGAGCGCCTTCTCAACGGTCTAACCCATCCATCAATTCCGACCTATGTTGCTGGCCCGGTAATCCTGCCGGGCCTTCGTGTTTTTGGACTCTTCCTACCCCTTGCTGTATGCCCTCGCCAATGTCATTCCTAGCCTATTCCAGCGTACATACGGGCTTTTGTGTGATTTGACCCGTCGTGACGATTCCCAAATGCCTGATCTGCGAGTCTTGTTTACCATAAGTTACGTATTTACCATAAGTTATGATGATTTTCTCATCTGAAACACGTTCGAGATGACAATAAAACTCATTTCAGCCCCTGCGCCGCACTGCTATTCCCTAATTGGAGTACCACACGGTCCTTCGATCATCCCAACATACCCTGTCCAAAGGAGGTATCATTTGTTCTTTTCTTTTCCGATTCAAAACATCCTTCCTCCTCCATTACTATCTCAAAAACAGGACCTTGACCGTTGGTGAGTGGTTCCCTTATAGGGAAACCACACTTCACCATCGGTACCGATAGAGTCACCATCGGTTCACCATCGGTCACCATCGGTTTAGGACTGACCCTTAATCCAAGGACTTGCTCCCTTCTTACCACCTTTTTCGCGATGATAGCCGAGACGTTTTAGGGCATTTCGAACCTCCCACTCCGACATCTCAGTTCTCTCAGCAAGCATCTTTTTAGATATCGACGGGTCCTCGATTACTAATCGCTCGATTGCTTGGTCGGTGGACTCCGCACCCTGGCCGAATACAATCCCCTTCTGGACCCACCCCAAATCTCCTTCAGTGTCAATAACAGATACGATACCGGGAGAATGGGTCACGGCGCCAGGAGGAAGATTTACAGCCTTCCTGGTCAATGCCAGCCGCATAGGAACGGGACTAAAATCACGTCCCCATCCAACAACATCTATCTCGGTCGGCCCCCTGCCCTTCTGGTGTAATTTATCGTCTTGCATTACCAACCAAACCACGTCCACCATAGCCAGCCCGTCACCTGAACCGCGAACGGCGGACTCCTTAGTTGGGTTAGTTTTGTTCAAATCCTTTCGGCTGTGATGTATCGCGATAACTGCTCGCGCTCCCCAGGAGATTAAGCGGAATAAAGCTTCCGCCAGTTTTCTGTTTTCTGTGGCATCGTCTTCGTTCTTACCATCATTGAAGCGAATCAAAGTTTCCAGGATGATGACCGGATGTAAAAGCTTAACAGCCTGCTCTATCTCGGGGTCCGCTAATGTGAACATCAGTCCTTGGCTCAATGTACGAGCGAGAAACTTAGTCTTGTCTGTCGTGATACCAAACTTATTGCATCGAAGCTTTAGTGCCCCGTCGCCACTTTCGGCTGCCAGATACAAAACCGGCACGATCTCGGGAACCTCGTAGCCCTTCTGTCCGAATAATGGTTTTCCCGTGGTCAACGCTTTGGTGATGGACAGCGCTAGAAAGCTCTTACCTTCTTTCGGCAATCCGCAAATCAAAGTTATTCCTTCAGGGATTACGTTCTCGATGAACATCTTAAGTTTTCCATTGCCCTGAAGTTCGCCAGCGCCACGGAACGAACTCCACCAAGTTTGTTGAGTTGCGTCTTCTATTCTTATCTTCGCAATCTCCTCAGTACTGAGCGGTGGCTTTGGCACCTTAATCGGGTCAAGTCCTGCTGCCCGTCTTCCATGTGTCGCGAGTTCGATTCCATCGTTCACCGCAGATGCCAACTCGATAGAACCGCAGCACTCTGTTCTGTAGTTTCCGCATTTTGTGCAATGCTTTACGAACCAGTGATTACTTTCGTAGACTGCGACTCCAGACTGAATCAACGAAGCTAGTTCAGGTGGATAGGGTGGTGTCTTTAATTTCGACTGCTGCGTATGTTCGACACTCTTCGGAGCATTCGGCGCGTACTTCTGGACGATCTCTCTTAATCGTGAAGCCGAGATATCAGAGATTGGTGGTCGCACAGCCTTAATTGTTCCAAGTTCTTCAACCATCTCTTCGAACGTTCTACGTTCTGATATTTCAACTTCATCATCCTGAGTCACCCATCGCTGGACGATTTCTGTTGCTTCTTTTTCTGTAAGATGCTTGGCTGCATTTTCCAATTGTGTCTGCTGCGGTTCCATCACCGCAGTCTGCGTCACCGTAGGCTCCTGGGCAGCCACACTCTTTTGCGTAATCTCCGCAAGGACGCTGTTATAGCGAGGGTCAAGGGTAAAGGCCACATTGAGAGTTTCGTTCTTTTCGACGGACTGTCTGACAATCTGCTTGAATTCGATATCGTTCATTGGCGCACCTCGTTGAGAGGCGCAGCCAATGCCTGAATGCCTGTTTTTAGTTCGGGTTGAACATTTACAGCCTGATGTTGAAAATTGGTTTGACGAGCCGGACCTAATTCAAATGAGACCTGGTCCCCGACCGTTGGAAATTCCAACTCCGACCAATTCGACGCGTGGCAGAAAATTCTGCGATGTTCGAAGAGAATGAACCAATAGCCCTTGTCTTTGACAACATGGGCCACGGTGCCTGTTTTGCGTTCCATTATTTGTTCCTTAGATTGTTTGATCGCACGGGTTGAGATTTTGTACCGTGCGGGTTGCTACGTAAGGGCGGAACACCGTGATGCCCACTTCTCGCGCTCAAGGCGCAACTTTATCAATCTTGCGAATCACGGCAGCTATCTGGTCGATGCCGTAGGTAATCGCTGAATCTGCCATCCTGAGTCGTTTAGCTTCGACTAGAAATCGGCATGCTGTCAGCAGTTCGTTCAAGTTCTGCTGCTGTTCTTCGGTCAGACATAAAACATCTATAGCCATATCTCCCTCGAAATAGTTCTTATCGAGAGATTGGCCCCGACTCCGAACTGAAAATCAAAATGTGCTGCGTATTGTTTTACTGTTCGAACCCAACATCAGACAACTTGTCGATGAACGTCGCCGGGTCGCGAACTTCATTTGTGATGCTCGTGAATCGAACACCGATTTGGCCCATATTCTCATTGAGAATTCTGGCCGCAGCATGGGCTACGGAAGTATCTTGGAATGCTGCGCAGGATTGATAGCTATCCGTGGTCTCGATTACGCCGGACACAATCCGTTTGAATAGGGCCGGGCCAATCAAGACCACTGTGAAAGGAATTGGCCGGGCTATTGCTTTGCGAGTAGCGAGAATCTGTTTAATCCTTTGAGTCTCTTTCCAGGAAATCGGAACTGGAAACTCTTCGGCCAGGCGCTTCATCTGTCTCGCCAACCCAAGATAGTATTCTCCATCCTCGGCGCTAAAATCATTCTGACCTTTGAGTCCTTGGATTACACGGCTGTTTGCATGACGATCAGCGATATCGGTAAAGTTGGTTGGTGCGCAGCCGATGTCATCTAAGATTGTGTTGACCTGCGCTTCAGGCGATAGGGCGGCTAGCATTTTGGTTGCTCCACTGGTAAAATGTTCTTCGTTTTCATCTTCTGCACAGAAAAATAGCGGCAGCTACGCTTCGGTGTGAAGCAAAGTCTGCCGCAATAAAGTTTGGCGGATATGTCGCGAGGGAACCGAGATATCTTCTCTCCCCCTATGCACAGGCCTGTTCCACAGGTCTACCAAGATGTCATCTATGTAGCTGATAGTACAGGACTTATATCAGTAGGAAGTGCCTGAAACTGCATGTCACGTAATTCAGGTTCTTCATGTTTCCTCCGGTACTTCTGCATCCATTGTGTTACGACCCAATGATGGGTGTTTGCCCAGGCGTTCTTCCTAGCCTCAGACAGCAGCACTTGGAGCGTGTCCGCAACATCGGGGTCGGACAACTTCTCAACGTGGTCCCACAGCCGCTCGCCTTCGTAAAACTTAGCCCACAGATGTTCTAGTGCCTCGTCAGTATTCTTGGCTTGGAATGTACACGGTGTCCGGTCATACATGCACAAGTCCGGCACGTGGCAGTGCCCGGATTCATCGAACGCCTCATGGACTAGCGCCAACATCTTTTTATTTGCGTTCTTCTGTCTCTCCAACACCATCGCTGGAATACGCGGACGCGTCATAGGTTTATCTGCGATGTCGGCGGTCGAGTCCTTCATATCAAATGATTCAGGAGCGGCACCTTCTGGTTTAGTCTTGAAACCCGCCGCCAGGTTTGGGTCTTGATCTTCATCTTCGAAAAGGCTGGAGTCGTGTTGTCGCACCGAGAGCAGGCGTTCAATTTCCGATTGACCGTGTTTGCGTCCGGACTCACCGCTGCGCTCGTCAGTCAAGCGACCATGAGTATCTGGAGGCATATCGTCAATTGCTACATATAGTTCAGCAAGAGACAATCCCATCAGATCACTGTGATACTGTGCTCGCTGTTTGCGATCTGTTTTACGACGTTCCTCAATCACCTTTTTCTCTTCCTTAGTTTTCACGATCTCCGATTGCTGGCGGTCGTAAATTTCCATCAGTTCCGCAATGAGAGTTTCGCGTTTAGCGTCATCCTGCTTCTGTTGAGTCTCGCGTTCAGCATTCTCCTGTTCCTGTTTTCGATTTGTGCGTGATCGTGTCTGGCGTTCTAGCGGAGTCATCGCTACGCCGAACTTCGGTTTGGGACCGCGCTTCTTTGGAACAGACTCGATCATTATCGGCGCAGGTTCCGGGTTAAGCACAGTGACCGTCGCCTGGGCAGGCTTCTGCACATCTTCCGGCTCAGGGGGAAGACCCACCATGCCGGAGAAAGCACGCTTTGCAGGCGGCTTTCTCAGCATAGGCTTTCTAATGATGGGCGCGGTCGTCATTTGCGAACGAGTTGAAGGATGCTACGGGCCGAATCAACAGCTACGCCTTCGGTATCCTTGCCAGTCTGAGTACGAATGATTGCTGCCATGATCGAAACAAGCTTCTGCTCTTCGGTTAACTTTGTGGCTTTGCTCACGATTCACCTTCTTTTCTGCGGTCTCCCGCATCCGGCTCAATGTTGGATGTTGCTCATTGAGACGGTTTGAAAATGTCCCGGCGCTGCGAACACACCCGTGCTCGCTCAAGTCCTTACGGGTCTGAGACGGCACAGGAGGCACGGGCTAAACTAACGCCTGCCCCACGCCAGCAAGTTGCCAGCGGTGTCGTTACTACAGTTTCAACAGATACGATACCACATAAGTCCTAGTACGTCAACAGCGAAAATAAGACGAACATTCAGTTAACCGCCGGAGGCATCGGCTGACTGACTTCGACGAGCGTCTGGGTTAGGGCAAAGTATGCCTGCTGCATTGCGGGTCGGGGACGGTCTGGTCCGACCCGGACAGACATACGCCCGGAGGCTTCACCAGTGGCATGGCTCCGGGCTGGCTCCTGACCGGGAGGCTGCACGTATATTGTAGGACTCCCCCAGGGGTGGAAGCCTTGAGCACAGCGGCGCACAAGTACCATTGAAGAAGCACAACTTGCCGATATTCTACCTACACCAGATCGGCGCAACATGAACGAATCGGACAAAGAGGAATAGACCGTGAACTACAAAAATCATGTTTTGGCAATCGCCTTATTTCTTCCAATTCCCGCGCTGGCGCAAGCGCCAAAGACTGAAGTCAAATGCCGCCCGCTTGCCTCTGGCGATTCCATCGGCCCCAACGAATCTATTGTAGGAAGCGGTTCCAATGCTCAGGTCTGCGCAGTGGTTGCCATTAAAGCAGCCCCTCAGCCGGAAGCCCTGAAGCCGTCTTCCACCCCGTATACGCCTGCACCTGCTGTCACCACCGAGAAACACGAAAAGCCTGTTGTGTTTCTGAACGGCAGTGGAAGCACGCAGACAACGACCTCACGGGGATTATTCGGCACAGCAAATACGAGCACAAGCCAACACGATCAATCGGTGGAATTAGCAAAAGACTTTTCGAGCTGTCCCGTAACCGTCTCTCTGAAGCAGGAAAACGCAGACTACACCGTTGTCCTGAACCATGAGGGAAATAACCACAATCAGATGGCACTTACTAACTCATACGGCGAAGTTCTCATCACAGACACTGCTCATGGGATGCACCAGAGCATCAAGAATAAGTCAGAGAAATTCTGCACGGCAATCTTGGCGGATTGGGACAAGAAACAACAAACCAAGATGAAGCCATGAGGCTGTTTGCGGAAGAGGGGCAGGACATCGGGGCATCATCGAGGTCGGATTTTCAACCGAAGGACCCGGAGCGAGCATGTTAAAATAATGTCGAAGCGGGACACTTCCCGCTAGGAGGTTTACCGTGAAAAAACTCGCGGCCTACCTAGTGAAAGCGTCCCCAAGCCAGCGGTGCAAACAGCAAGGGGATTAAACATCCCTGGCAACGTTAGGAAAATCGCTGATTGCCGTCGTGTTCTAGAAACGACGCGGCCTTAGCGTAACGCACACAATGCGGAGCGCCCGAAAGAGCTTCGGAGGCTCACACCTTCGTCTGCTCGGAGCTTCTGGCAAATCGTTGCCGTGGGCAGAGAAATGGCCTCGTCAGGGCCTCACTAGCAAGTGTGAGGGCGTACACGTTTATCTCAGGGACGCCTGTGCTAGGTAAGCAGAATCGCCATCTGCGCTAGTGCCTTAAAATACCTGGCGTATTTCCGTCCGCGTCAAGGGGCCAACTCACAAGGTTGGCCCTCAAATTTTTACCGTGGCCCGCTGATGGCCGGGAGAACAAATGGCCACGATCAAAAAATCGGTCTCTCCAAAACAAAAGCGGAATCTAGCGTATTCGCCCCACTTAATAAGCTACATCGACATCCTGGGCTTCCGCGAATTGGTCGCAGAGAAGTCACCCAACTTCATCTCGAAGGCTATCAGACGTGTGATTGAGACCACAGCGCCGGATGCACAGATATTGAAAAGGAATAAAGAGAATTATGTAAACTTCTCGGACTTGATTGTTCACACAGTTCCAATCCTTTCACCTGCAAACAAGAAATTCCCAGAGGGTCTTGTCTTTCTTGAGATCAATAGTTTGGCCCTTGCCCAAGCAGCCTTGATCGAGGAGGACTTGCTGATTAGAGGGGCGCTCACCCTTGGCGAAATCGAACGGACTTACGGTGTTCTTTTTGGCCCAGGACTAATCTCCGCCTATGAGTTGGAGCGGCACCACGCTCAATTCCCACGAATCGTTGTGGACCCCGATCTATTCGAGGCGCTGAAAGAGATTTCACTGCTACGAGCACATGAATACAGCGAAGAGATGGAATATATCTCTAAGTGGGTCAAGCGAGACGACGACGGCATTATCTTTATCGACTACCTGGGCGGAATGCAAGACGAGGGGGAGCCAGGGGATTATTTGGGCTTTCTAAAGGTTCACAAGGAATTCGTTGAGAAAAACATAGCCAAGTTCAAAGACGATAGGCGGGTGTTGACTAAATATTTGTGGCTAAAGAAGTACCACAACGCAGTGGTCCAAACACGACTTCCGCAAGAGTTTTATGAAGAACTTCTTGTAAGCGGACCGGATACCACGCCCGATGTGCCTGATCTAGTGCCGCGACTTCCCATTGACGATGAAGCGCCTTCTGATGATCTTGATTGATGGTGCGTTGCGGTAGACCGAGCTTATTGACATGTACATGTTAATGTGCTACGGTGAATGGGTGAAAGATACGAGATTGATCGCCCTGATCGAACGGAAGCAAATGAAGGCGCTGAAAGCCGCAGCCAAACGTGAAAAGGTTTCCCTGGGCGAAGTTGTCCGGCGAGCAATCACCAAGTACTTGAAGGCGGCGAAATGATGGCAAAGAAGATCACACCATCGGACCTTCGCAAGCAGGCGGCTGAATTGATCGCGGCTGGAAAAATGCCGTCTCTTGATGCCGTACTTCAAGCGGTCGGAGAGATTAGAGCAGAGTTCGCCCCGAAGATTCTCGCGGCGCGTAAAACGCGGAGGGCGAAGTGATGGCAAAGGAAAATTTGACAACAGAGCAGTTGGCAGAGAAGGCCCTCCAGGACTTGCAACACATGTCACCGGAAGAAAAGAAGAAGGTACGGGAGCATCTGGACAAGGAATTCAAGCAGAAAAAGAGAGTGCTTGTTGCGCCTGATGTCGTCGTGAACACGCTTCGTGAAATGAAGCAGCCTGTCACGCGGGAGAGTTACGCGGAACTGGCGTACTGGAAAAGTTATCGGTCGCTGTCCGTTGAAGAGAAGGAAGACGTGAAGCAGGCGGTGTACGAAGCGAACATCCAATGACTTCCCCGTTGGTCATGCCAGAAACTATTCAAGATTTAGTCGAATGGATGCGGATTGAGATTTGCAAGATGAGCGAGCAGGAGAAATTTGAATTTCGTCGTGGGGTTCGAAAGGCTTTCAGAATGAGAATGACAACGCCCAAAATAGGCGATACTGTCCTTGTTGAACTTTTTAATGGCCATAAAATCCAAGGCGTCGTGAAAGCGGTTTACGACAGTGTCTCCGGGAAGAAATTTCAGGTTTGTTCGGGAGACATCACAGTAAAGGTGGAGGAAGGTCAGATCATCTTGAAGTAGAAGTAAGCGCCCCGAGCCAGTGCTTCTAACACCGACCCGGAGCTAACCAGAACACACGGAGGTAACCCGTATGTCGCAGGCTGTTGTACATTATAGTTGTACGAACCACGGCTCACGCAATGTGAGAAACGGGTTTTCCGAAAAAGGAGAACCCGTGAATACCCGCAAACCAACTCCAGATTTTTCAATTGAAGGCGAACCCCGCTTTTGCACTGTCTATCTTTTGCGGCCTTTGACCCCGGCTGCATTCGAGTGGATTGAAGAACATATCCCTGAAGACGCACAACGCCTCGGCAATGCTGTCGCAGTTGAGCACAGGTACATCGGCCCGATTGCCGAAGGCATTCTGGCGGACGGGCTGGTGCTCGCATGATTACCGTACCCGGGCTCTATCTTGTGCGTGTAGTCAAAAACAACCCCACGTGTTTGCAAGTTGGACTGTACAGAGTCTATCTCGCCCATCCGTATGTGAAATTCAGTAGCTGCATTCGAAATTCCGGCACGTTCGAAAAACTCAGTGTGCTTCAGCATCTCGAAGGACAGGGCCGGGTAGTCTGCACTCCTGTTTCACCGTCACCTGAACGGCCTCGGCCTTATAAAAATCGGCTCTGAGCAGGAATTCGTAGAGGCCCAATAGGAGAGCGGGTTTCCGTAGAGGGGCAGTTCGGCTAGACTCGCGGAATGCGAGACAACGAGTTCACGAGAATTTTGGATTGGCCGGGTTACCGAGTGTTTCGACAC
>WNFR01004915.1_pt1 | contig 36185 bp, 26 predicted proteins | sample 5400221 | NCBI WGS metagenome assembly WNFR01 (sample SAMN13153357, study PRJNA577476) | soil metagenome | isolation source: 40 cm soil under Madrone tree | place: USA:California | collected 2016-06-14 | reverse complement strand
TATGTAGCTATTTGTATAGATAATTAATTAACTTGTATCAAATGCATACGTATCTATTTGTAGCTAAATAATTAATTAATTTTGATCAAATGCATACGTATCTATTTGTAGCTAAATAATTAATTAATTTTGATCAAATGCATACGTATCTATTTGTAGCTAAATAATTAATTAATTTTGATCAAATGCATAGCTACGTATCTATTTGTAGCTAAATAATTAATTAATTTTGATCAAATGCATAGCTACGTATCTATTTGTAGCTAAATAATTAATTAATTTTGATCAAATGCATGTGTATTTGTAGTTATAGCTATAGATAATTAATTAATTTTTGTCAAATGCATGAGTAGTAGCTATTTGTGTAGATAATTAATTAACTTTGTCAAAATATGTGTATTTGTAGCTATATAGATAATTAATTAATTATAATAAAATTATTTTGTTTCATAATTTCATTGTGTGTATGTTAGAATTGTGAATTGTGAATTCAATAGCTAGCTATTGACAGTGGCGGCCGACAGATATTATGCATTTTAGAGGGGATGAGAGGGTGGAGTGTTCCCCAGTTAAAAACAACAAATTGGGTATTTTTAACATAATGGAAACATTTGTTTTGAGCAAAATATAGGTAGCGCAAAGGTGACGACGGGGTTGGTTCATATGAAAGCCGCCACTGGCCTATTGATACCATCATACTAATAGCTATTAATTTAATTTCTCGCGAATATTGAATATTGTGGTTCAATTTGATCACAATATGAATCAACAGTGAATTATTAATTAATGGTCAAATCGATCGATGAATCAATATAATTATAGCTATAATTCAGATTGGTAGTTCAATTAAATTAATAACGTACTTGTCAAAATCGAAATTGTTGCTGCAGTGAGTGAATTCGAATCATCGATCGAGGAAATTGAATATTTGTTTTTCTGTTTTGTATCGAATTCCTATTTCGAAACGCTTAAATATACATCCAAATACATCTGATATTGAGTGTCTTCATTGTGAAACACATAAATAGCTATAAATTGATAAATTTACGTAATCTATAAGTGGCCACGAGATATTATATTTAATGAATTTATTGTCTATTTCGAATCACATGCATGCGATGGTGAATTGTGACGGCTGGTTCATAAGCACCTACAAACTACAGTACCCATATTCTAAATTGCGTAATTATTGCACATTGATGAATTCAAAATTTATGCCAACGTGAGTATTAGATTCAATTTTTTAGATGTAGATTGAGTGTTCCTATATACTAAATTGCGTAATTATTGCACATTGATGAATTTGAGATTTATGCCAACATGAGTATTAGATTCAATTTTTTAGATGTAGATTGAGTGTCCCTATATAATTCGTGGGTACAGTAGTGTTGGTCCACTATCCATATATAATTAAGCTGCCTAGCATGGACGAACACCACGGTACCCACAATATTCTAAAACCGCGTAATTGCACATTGATGAATTGGAAATTTATGGCAAAATCGGTATAGATTCAATATTTTCATGTCGAATAATGAGTGGCTAGTTTCGAATCACATGTATGCGATGGTGAATTGGAAATTTATGGCAAAATCGGTATAGATTCAATATTTTCATGTCGAATAATGAGTGGCTAGTTTCGAATCACATGTATGCGATGGTGAATTGGAAATTTATGGTAACATGAGTATTATATTCAATTTTTATATGTAGATTGAGTGTCCATATATTCTAAATCGCGTAATTGCGCATATTTGGTGAATTATTTGAAATTTATGGCAACATGAGTATTAGATTCAATTTTTTAGATGTAGATTGAGTGTCCATATATTCTAAATCGCATAATTGCATATTGGTGAATTGGAAATTTATGGCAAAATCGGTATAGATTCAATATTTTCATGTCGAATGAGTGGCTATTTTCTAATCGCATGCATACAGTAATTAAATTAAAACTCATGTTCGGATACAATTTCGATTTTTTCGCACAGATCGAGTATCCCTATAGTCTGAATCGTGTAATTGCATATATTTGGTGAATTCAAAATTTATGCCAAAATGGGTATTATAGATTTAATTATTTCGTGCAAATTGAGTGTCCCTATGTATAGTCTAAATCGCGTTATTGCGCATATTTGGTGAATTAGAAATTTATGGCAACATGAGCACATACAGATCGAATTGTTTCGTGAATGAGTGATTAATTTCGAATCATATGCATGCGGATGATTAAATTAAAATTCATGTTCGAATGCAGAATATATTTTGAATGAATACGTATTTCGATCGATGAAAAAATTTTATTTCTTTTGTTCGTAACATTTAGCTACCATACAACAATGCCTTTTATAGAAAATGTTAACATATTTTAATAAACCAATTGCTAGCTACTACAAATTCGAATTGTTATATTGAACGCACAATACCAAGGATGATCATAAAAAAATTATATCGAATTATATACATTGTCAAAGGAAATAGCTACTTATCCTCATAACAAAAATGAATTGGCTATGCGATTAGATAATTACAAAAATAGCTAATTATAGCTACACACTCTCACATTAATGAAAATGACAATGCCCTATTCTGCTACAGCATCAACAAAAACGAATTGGTTATGCGATTAGATAATTACAAAAATAGCTAATTATAGCTACACACTCTCACATTAATGAAAATGACAATGCCCTATTCTGCAGTAACAAAAACGAATTGGTTATGCGATTAGATAATTACAAAAATAGCTAATTATAGCTACACACTCTCACATTAATGAAAATGACAATGCCCTATTCTGCTACAGCATCAATAAAAATGAATTAATAATAATTGGCAAAAAATAGCCAATTGTAGTCACTTATCAATTTTCACATTTTGTCCCCGGTAATCAATTCGTAAATATTAGCCACCGTATTGGTAAACAAAACATCCATCTCGTCCTGTCGTTCTATCATGTCCGTTAATTTCTTGTCTAAACGATCCTGCCTGGCTTTGGTTTGTTCCGCCAATGTTCGTTGGCCGAGTAGGGCCGAGTTGATCGAGTTCTGAATCATTTTTCGCAAATTCTGCAATGAAATAAATAATATTATGTTTAGTGATAGCTACAATTTTTGAATTAATTAAAAATCGCAGATAGCATTCTTTCTCAATATGAATTCCCTATTTGATTAGCTATATTTCATAACAAATTATTTATTATATATTGAACAAATTTTCAAATCGAATAATAATTAAGAAAAATTCAAATCTTTATGTTAATGAATTATAGCTGCCTAACAAACAATGCCAATCTACTGAATCATAGCTATAGCTACTTTGTGAAAATTAATTTCGAATGATCCATAGCTATTTATAAAAATTGATGAGAACTCACAGTTTTCGAACAGATAATGATATCGATCGATCGTTTCGAATTTGTTGACCGATCTTTGATTTCTTTGTAAGGCAATTGTAGTTTGTGAATGGTCGAGCTAATTGATTGACGCGATTCTGGATGATCATTTGATGGACCCTCGGCAGTAGCTATACAAAAATTTATCAAACAATATTGAGAATCACATTTTTTTCAATTAGCAATTTAACATTTGAAATCAAAAATTAAGCTAAAATTTTGGTTTTGGAATTCAAAACGATTTTAACCATATAACCAATAGATAGCTATAAGACACATTGAATAATAACTAATAGATATAATTGCAAACAATTACCGGGAAATGATGCGCAAACCCCATCATCAACAAATTTAGCATCTGTAGATACGTCGACGTCGTGATTGTGAGTAGTCCGCTGCGGATCGTATCTGACTCCGGTACTATTGGTTGTCGAAACTATGACCAAATTTGCAATTTCGGGGGGGGGGTCGATTTGTTCTGCTATAAAAAAATTCAATATTAAGATACATACTATACATTTTCAATTCATAGCAGATTTTCTATACCTTGTTTGATCACATTATTGATCTCATTTTGATCAGTTCCGCTGCGTCTATTCTTGCGGGGTCGCAAATTATATGAACTTTGACTGTTCATATTGGCTACAGCTAGAAGTATAATTTGATTTCGAATAATAATGAACGAGCTCTGTTTTGGGATCAATTGACATAATAATAATATTATTCAAAAATCAACGGTGCTGGAATCATCAAATTTTCCTCTCAAAATGATCAATAATATGTTTTTGAATTGCCAACTATTTTTAGCGTGAGAAAAAATATTTTTGACTCCCCCCCCCATTCAATATGATTCAACAAATAATATTCAAGGAATAATAGCTCGCCCATTATTATTTAATGAAAGCAATGAAAATAACAAATGTTTCTGATTGACAATTTGTTATTGATTTTTGGTTAATGATTTGTTAGACTTAACATAACTAGCTATATTATTATGATAAATTTGTTCACCTTAATGGATTCGAATAATTCGTGGATGTATACCGTAATGTTGATAATATCTATAGTTACTTGTCGTGTTCGCGCGATGTACGGCGTGACCGGACGGCCGACACAAGAAAAATTATCAATTTTGTTTTTTGTCTGTTCGTATTTTGTTTCTGTCGTTGAGAATTTATTCGCAAATAAGCATGGTGATTTTATGGCAAGCTATCTATCGGATCTGTGAATTAATGTGTGTAGCTATATAGATAGATGATTTGTTTAAATTAAATTAGCATTTCTCAATATGCACTAAATTAGCTGCGGTGTTTTAATTTCTCGAATTCTCACTCGATTTTGAAATGGAAACATTACCGTCGCCGCAAGCTATATTGGATCTCGAAGAGCGTGTATTAATGGGTAAACGTGAACGAATTGTGATGGGATGTTCCGCCGAACTGGATATTTTTCAATTTTATCATGGCAACGCATTACGAAGTAATTATATCAGAATTCATATAGCACATTATCTCAATAAATTGCAGGCTTTTGAATTAACTATATTTATTCATAATTTAATTATTGATGTTTGGATACGAACAAATTAAATTGTCAACATTTTTGTCAATTTGATTCAATCTGTAGCTAATGTTAACTATCAATCATGTTCAAAAACTATAGGCTATTAAAATAGTATAGGATATTAAATAGTGTCGTCAAAGACACCAACTCATGAAATCTCAGTTCGTAACTATTGTCATTATGTAGCTATAGGGATAGAAATTTAATTGGTTCTAATTTTCTCAATAATTGTATATTTTTTGTTCAGACGAGACAAATTGCGCGATTCACAAACACATAATCAAATCACACATTTTCCGCCGAATGAGGGACGATTGCCAAACATTTCTCGACACTGTGAGATCAACAACGATATGTCATCACAAATTTTGCAGCTGGATCATGTGTCATAATATGATGAAGTTTTGTGACAAACCGGTGGCCACCATCTCAATACTTCAGAATCTTATTGATGATTGTTCGGTCATACATTCGAGCGCTCACGGTCATCGGGTCAGATCCATGTACATTCTGGGAATGATGATTGACATGAAAGAATACAGCGATTTATATCACACAATGTCACGCAGTGTCAATATTCGTCAACCAATTGTTCAATCAATGTCAATCGAACACGCACAACAAATTTCTTCACTCAATAGGTCGTCAAATTCGAACCCGACCCTGCAGCCACAACCCGTGTCGAATTCGTCCCCGCAGAATCAATGCTCAGCGCAGCAATCCACAACCTCCGCATCAATGAACTCGTCGAGATCAACCCATCAATCACAATCCGCGCCGAAACAACCCGGACTGACTCAACCGAATACACCGCTAATTACCAGAAGAGCGCCCACTCGACACATGCCTACACTCCGTGAAATGGCGAATAGGGGAATCAGAGCGGCATCGAAACCGCGTGTGTCACCAATCGCGTCGAATCTGTCCAACAACAACAGTTTGGAATCACGCACAAAATAGTTTGATTTTTCCGTGTCAATGTTTATTAATAATTTGGGAATTTTTTTGTTGTTTGATGCTTTATCCACGTTATTATTGTTGCACTAACTTGAATTTATATACGTTTTAACATTTTTTTATATTTCTTATTTGTGAGATATTATAACTAATAGCTAATTTAAAATCCTTAATAATTATTATTGTTACTCCTCAAATTTGATTAGCTAGCTATTTATGCATGCGAAATAATTTTATCGAGTGCAGAGATATCATTTTGATGTCTCAATTATTAATTAAATTGGATGAAAGTAGCTATTAGCTAAGTGGGATTTATTTCTGTGATAGAATTCGAATTAAACGTAAAACACAAATAATAGCTATGGTTAGCTATTATTGTTAATTATTAATTTGCATAATTCGTGAAATTGTTGTTATTTATTAATGGTCAATAATTGGCTACATTTTGTGATAATTATTCATATAGCTATCAAATAAATTACGTAAAATGAGATATTTCATTTGAATCGTCTAATTTCATAATCAAAATTATTATCTATAAATCGATTATAAAGAATGTAATTTATGCTCATAATATCTAGTAGCTAGCTATATTTTGATCAATGGCCAATTGGAATTGTTTTGATATACATGGTTATAGTTATATGTTATTATCGTATCGAGTTTAATTAGCAAATATTATAGCCAAATAATCATAAATTACTTTTTCCTATTAATTGACGACTATATAGATAGCTATACTTCATAAGAAACTACGTGACAAAATCAAGAATTTCAACTAATAATAGCCACTGCACTATGTTTGCTATAATTCTAGCTCAGCGTTTGTTGTTTTAACCAAATTCTTAATCTTCAATTCTCGGTATATGTAAAATTCTTTCTCACCCTTCTGTACCATAGTATAAAGTTCACATTGTTTAATTAAGTTTGTACATGCATAAATAGTTAAATAGCTATGCAACGGAAATGTCGTTGCCCTAACACAAAATTCCTATTATTTATGCTCAACAATATTAAGGAGTGGCTAAGTATAGCATGGGAAAAAAAATTATCAAAATCTTTCTTTCGAATTAGAGAATAACATTTTCTTATGTTATTATGTTGCGATCTCAAAACTTAAAAACGCGCATTTTATAAAAAAATTATTATCAACAGAAATTGAATTGGCTAAATATTTCGTAGTTACTGTTTATAGCTACCTATACGATAACAAAACCAATGATGAATTATTTCACCGCGGGAAGACCAAATGTGTCACTAATGCGGGGTTATTACTGGAACCAATGTTTTACGGGAGGAAATGTCGAATTGAATTCGGATATGATGCTCAATAATTGCGAAAACGGTGAGAAATGAATAAAAATTCTCAATATCTATTTAGTTTCTTATAGCTATAGCTACGACTAAACCGGCATGTGATAGTATAGCTATAATATTATTGATATTATAGTTTCATTATAGATTTCTATAGCTATAAATTTAGAAACGTGGTGCTATAGTTACGATTAATCAATGAGTTTGAAAATATATTATGCTTTATATAGCTAGCTATAATATGGTTATATAATTTTTCAGTTTCCAACTGCACGGTTAATCTCGCATCAATCCTGCCAACATATCAGTCTCATTCAAATACCGGCGCAGAGGCATCAAAACTGCGGGATAACAACACACGATCGATTGAGCCAATGTCGACGGATTTGCAAAAGTTGGAAAGACCGCAGTTTTCCTTCGCGGCCTTAATCGCCATTGCAATCGACCATTCTCCGGATCACAGATTGAGTTTGTCAAGTATCTACGACTACATCAACGAACATTTCCCGTACTTTGAGGAAAATTTAAAAACTTGGAGAAATAGCGTCCGAAGTACTCTATGTTCGACCGAATGTTTCGTGAAAATAATTACGGATAAAGGTGACATATACTGGATATCAAAGTTATCATTCACGGATATGTTTGTGCCCGGGAACTATAAGAGACGTAAGAGAATGAATAAATTGAACAGATTTAGTTCAATATAAAATAGCTTATTATATAGCTAGCTATAATTATCACTGTTGTTCAGTCGTTCGCTGCAGTTAATTAACACAATATCAAATGTGGATTTTGAGGATTTTAGTAATTACAAAGTGGCTATAATTGTAGTTATCAAAAATTGGCCATTCGTTCATAATTAATTAATGATCTTGAAAGATAGCCATTATTATTTTGAGGATTTCGTGCGCAAAATGCTCGATTTTGATTATTATTTATCTATTTTTGATTAGTCAATCTCCTTGATGCGTGGTTATGAAATTTTTTTGCACAAATGTAGCCTCAGTTCGGATTTATTGCGTACTTTTAATTCGATCCATTCGGGAAATAGTTATTAGATCTAGAAGTAGCTATAGGCTATAGCTACAAATTGTGTGTTTTTATTATTATTCATATTTTTACGTATAGCTATATAGCTATCTATTTATTTTCTGGTTATGTTTTGTAATTATTTTATTATTAAATTGTGACTATAATGATAGTATCATCTACGTAATAAACATTTAGCCATATTTAGCAATTTGTTATCGATAACATTTGTTAGCTACTAAACGAACATATCATTTCATACTCGGCAATTTGTTAATCAATAGTCTATCATTAACATTTTAACTGCGAGGTAAACATCTATATTCGTAAATTTATTATCGATAACATTAATGCCCATTATGATATCCTATAAAAATAGCTAGCTATATGATGTTTGACCAATGTAAAGAGTGTTTGTGTGTGTGACCAAATGGATCAGGTTAAATGCCCCAAGATGTTGATAATATTATGCAATCAAGAGTGTGCCGAGCAATTATGACGGTTATGTTATAAATTGTTGATGTTTGTGTAGCTACTATACGCAATTATCCTTATGAAAAGACACTCGAGTATCTATCGATTCATAATATGACCATATCATAACAAACAGTTTCTTGGATATTATGAGTCGAGAGTGTAGACGAACATTTTTTGGATAATTATCGTAACTGATCAAGAATCGCTAACAATACTATATATGGTTAATTAATTTCAGATTGGTTACGTATTTACACAATATAGTGGCTATAAATATAACTCTATATTATATATAGTGATTTTGATAGGGTAAAAGAGTAGCTATATAGCTACTATATTCCACTCAATAGCTATTATTTAAGGTTCTCAAACCACAATATAATCTCTCGATATACTATTATTTTGTAGCTATGGTTTTGTGGAGATATTCTATTCGAAACGAATAAAGAAATTGTAGCAACAAAATTAATTCTCAAAGGGATCATAGCAATATCACATAATTGTGAAAATTTGATAAGAATGTGTTTGCGTAGCTATTATTCCAGATGAGAGATCACTCCTCCAAACTATCTTGATCCATTCTTGGATGATGATTGATAGCTAGTATATATATGAGTGTGTATCACGATTTTTTTTAGATATGCAAAATATTTTTTTCCTAATTATTAGCAGACACTAGGACTATATTAGCCACTACTATAAAATTATTATTATTATAAATATTATTTAATTATTAATAATAATAATTTTATAGTATTGGCTAATAGATCTCTCTCTATAGTGTCAATCATGAATTGCCAATAATATTGGTGATACTATAGAGATCTATTGTCATAATATTATATAACAAAAATATATAAATATAATATTATGACAATAATTCTATTGTGTCACCAATATTAGCACACTATCAAGACTATTATCATATTATATTTATATATTTTTGTTATTGAGAATAATAAATAATATAATTATGATAATAATCTTGAGAATGTCCTAATATTGATGAGCTAAGATAATTATCATAATATTATTAATTACACAAAATATATTGTTATCAAGAATTAATAATATTATGACAATAGTCACAAAATAGAAACTATACATTACCTAACGATTAATATAGCTATATTTTATATATATATATGAGTAACTAGGAGAGTGGGTAACCACCGCAATAACCCAGCCTGGTTTTAACGATGGTCCATATATCATAGCTACGAAATAGTTCCTTTGCACTTTCACACCGATTGTCCGCGACCCCCTACCGATGGGTCTGTGTCCAGGCCCTTGAGAATGTTAGCACGATCGATACTCCGGAAGGTTCATGGATTCTCAATCAATAAAATCCTTTAAAAATGTTTTGGTATGAGCGGGACAGGAACTAGCAAACGATTTCTCGGTCAAAAGTTGAGCACGCTAATCATTACACCATACCAGCTTTTCCCCTAGTGTCAACAATATTATAGTTATTATCATTCGTGACAATTATCAATCGTGAACCATGCATTTTGTTTTGTGCATTATTAAAAACTGTTGTTTAATAATTGTTTTGAAACGAGGAATTTCGGACCCAATTTGACAATTTCATCGGCGTAATGAGTAAACGACGACGACGCTATGATGATAATTGTAACGTAAATCAAGATAGCAAACGCCACAAACTCAACAACACCTGCAGCGATGAGTGGGAATTTAACAAATTGGGACGATTAAACAATGATGCTAGAAATAAATGGATTCCTTGTCCATGGGGTATGTGTTTTTCGGGGATTGTAGATATTAAAACAATATGGCAGCAATTAATTATTATTATTATTGTGATAATTTTTGTAATAAATTGGCATTGGAAATATTGAAATTGTAAATTGGATATTAATTCGTCATATTATTTTCAGATTCGATGACTTGCGAGATTGAGAATCTTTTGAATAATATGTGCATACTGACTGATCACAAAATATCCGCAATATCATCACCACTGTCGTCGACCATGCTTATCCCGAACAAATGGCCACCGATCATTCCGGTAACATCTCTTTCACAATCCCCTGCGGCTCCCGTAGCTCACGAAAATGATTCCGATAAGGACGACGATATAGAAGAAATGAGATTTTGCAAAGATAATACAACCATTTCCTGGTATGAGGGCCTTATTCGCATTCAATCAACATCAGATTTTATCAATTTGATCAGTTTGTCCCGCGGCAATGACAGTTTCCCAACACAACTGTATGAAAATGATGATGAGTCTGAGCAGAAAATCGAATCCCGCAGCTAGAGAGCAATTGTTCAACCGAGTCCCAAATTTAACGCATTCAAACGATATTATGACGGATGTTGGCACAGTGTTGACAAATTTTCCGGTCAATGATACAATCAAGTCGTCGTCAACTCAGGAATTATTAAATTATTAATGGGTCGTTAATTTTTGTAGAATAATAATTTGGTAATAAAAATTCGAATTCCATAGCTACTATCCATAAATACATAATTAAATAATGACCTCCTCCCAGGGTGTCATTGGAGTTTGGTATATACACGGTTCACACTATACCCATACTCATACAACGACGGTATATATATTATTTCGAATTGTTCTTTGTTTGTTCGATTAATTTACTATTTATTTAATTGTTTAGAAATATTTGTTGTTGGTTTGTCCTTTATATAGTTTCTGAAATTGTTATTATTATTGTTATCAATTCTTTATGTTAATATAGCTATAATGAGAATTTATCTGTTAATAAAGTGCAAATTAATTTGTATCAATAGTTACTGCATTATTTCGATTAATTGTCACGGTTTCGAATGTGTTTTTGCATAATGTTGGGATAATATTGTGTGGTCCCGATTTTTATAACTATATTGAAATTATTTACGTTCGATATTTGATTGAAACGCGTGAACGAATTACGCCCTTGATATGTGTTATGTCGACCATCAGAAAAATGATGAGCAATTGCAAAACAGTTTGTTGGTTAAGTAGCTAGCTATATTATGGACATTAATTCGCAATTCATAGCGAATTTTCCCCCAAAATCAAAATTAATTAATTATGTATCACTCAATTAAATTTTATTACGAAACTAACAGCTGTTTGATTATAGATAATTATTTGTTAAATTGATTATTTTTGTAAAATAGGTGATTTTGGGAAAAAATAACGAATTAATAATAGCTAGCTAGCTAGCTACCTTCTATAGTCATTGATAAAAATTATTTTAAACCTTTAGCCTTAATAGGTGCAATATTTCTTTCGGACCAAATTCTCCAAACACGTGATGATTGTGACAATTGTACTTGTCCCAGGGTTCGATGGGTATTTCGAATTCTGTTCGATTATCGCCCATCATATTGGGATTTCCTGTAAAACCATTGGGCGTTGCGAACATGCATCGTATCCGATGTATTGTTATGTTACCGTAGGGTAATTCGACACACCTGCAAAAAATGATAAAAAATAGTTAATTAAGAAATTTGTTGGTTCACAAAATGAGGAAAATTAGCCAAGATGATAATTGGCACAATATTATTGAGTTAAGGTAACTAGATACCACTATTATGGTTATATTTTTGCAATGATTCTCCTCGATCATGCCCGGTTAATATAGCTATAGAATAATATTATATTGACAATGTGGAATTTGAATGGTTTTGTTTGCATTATAGATCAAAAATTATAGCACCTATAGTCAATCAAATTTTCCCCTTGACTAACCTGCAATAATCATCTCTCCCATCATTGTTCATATCGCGCATGAATGCCGATTGCGGCGCACCCTTATCAAAATCTAGTTTAGAAACCATATTATGATCACCCCTATGTCCGGCAAGAGCGCAAGAAAGTTGGTGCACATAATTGTTCACGATTCTATATAGAATTTAAATTTGATCAGAATCGTTTCTTTCTCTTCACCCCCTCCCACCCCATCAATAGTTAGCTATAGTTATTATAGCTATATTAATTCAATTTACCTACACCAATCGTTGGCACAACCAATACCCTGTACATCGGCCCATCCGTGAAATAGGGGTCGGTGACCAAAGTCCGTGATGTCATATCTTCGTGGGGGGCACCTCTCTGTTGTTCGAAATATGAGTAAAATATAGCTATATTCAAAATTATTATCAATGTGATCTTACTCGTGCACGCGTATTGAAAATTAGTATAGTCGCAATACTCATCCGATTTGCAAAGTTTATGTGCCCATCCACAACCTAAACAAATAATAGCCAATTGAAATATGTAATATTGCGTATAAAAAAATTCAATTTCATATTCGATAGGTATGATCATTGTTACGTTTTGTATTTTTGTTTGACAATAGCCCACAACAACAAACCTGGTTTGACGCATGATTCGTCGTTCTGTGTCGGAACGTAACCGACATTGCAAACGCAATCGTAATTATGCGGTTCACTGGTCGAACAGTACTTGTTCATCCCGCAAGCTATCCCATCACAAACATCTATAAAATCATTTAATTGTTATTAGCCCATTTCCGAATGATAAATTAATTCGATTGAGTAATGATTTAATTTAACATTTTTTTTCATTCCAATGAGTGCCGGCGTAGATAATTTTTCGAAAATAAACTCACTAACACACGTGCGATACCCATTGATCAGATTGCATTGTTCATTGTAATCGCAGTCATCATTCTCAACACATACTATTTAATGATTTGAATGAATTATGTTAATATTATTCAATGGGTTAATAATAGCTATGTATGTAGTTATTAATGATGATTATTATTATGTTTATTATCACCCTCGTTCGTGGCGATGCAAGTTTGATTATTGTTCATGAAAAAACCCATTGCGCAAACACATTTGGGTTTTGTCTTTGAATTATAGGAGAATTCCGTTTTGCAAAAACTATTTCGACCGCAAACATGATTTAGACAAATATCCGCAACTTTATATATATATATATATAAAAGCAATTAAAATTATAATTATATTTGTCGTAATCCAATCAGACTAAATTTTAAAATAGCTATACTCACTACTCTGGTCCATTGAAATTATTGTTTCCTCACTCACATCTTTACCTATGCACCTAGATGTTCGATTAATGCTGATACACACGTTATCATTTGGACACACGAAATCTTCACAAGCATCTGTATATGAATTTAATAATATAATTAATTAGAAATTGTATCATATAATTATAATTAATCATCAAAAGGTGGGGGGGGCATTGATTGGAATGTTAAGAATAAACATTTACCCGCACAAATTCCACCCTTGTTATTAGCTGTTGATCGATTGCGCTTTTTGCATTTTTGCGTGATTTTGCAATCAGTATCTGCAAAACATTTCTCATTGTTTGTTGGTAATGGTGGTGCGGGATATTCATCAATATCATCTACAAATAATAATAAGAATAAGAATATTTGAATTTCAGAAAATTATATAATATTTCGTACGAATAATATTAGATATTCGTACCGTCGTCGTCGTTGCGAATAATGTATTGCGACCGTACGCAACCTCGTCCCTCCACTCGTTCGTAACCACGATTGCAATCGCATACTGCGTGATGATTTTTTCCACTACATTCGCTGTTACGATCACACTTTAAATTTTTCGCAATTTCGCACGCGTCTGAAATTAATTTTGACAATGAATTAGAATAGGGAACAAAATCTAGAATTTCATTCAAATTGCTACAAATTATTCACTCACGTTGACAAATTCGAACACCAATCGAATTTCTTCTGCACATGTGCGTCTGTTGACACTCTGCATTTTCATTACACACTGCAGAATAATAATATTATTATTTGATTAATTCATTCTGTTGGCAATTATTATAGGAGCAATAATGTTATCATATAATTAATTTTAGATTTGTCAAACAATCTCATCTATACCAATGTGATAGGTATTTTTACACACTGCAATTATTAACCATTGAATGTCTGATAATGCATTTGAATGAATTGTTTTTCAGAATCATACTTCTCAATCGACCCTCCAAATATTCTCCTGATTCCTCATGTGTTTGGAATTGTTCGATCGAAATCTGGAAATCATCATATGTAGAGGCTGTCGAGAAAAATGCACAAAACAAATTGCTATTTATTCAGAAAATTTTGAATATAATTACAAACAATAGATTTTACCCGATAATGCTCAGAGATATATATTATCACAAATCTAGCGGATTTTTGTCAGTTTATTAGTTTCTTGTTTGTGTCAAGAAATGAGCCTGTAGCGAGTTTTAATCTGTCTACAATTTGTCATTTATAGCTCATCTGTCTTAATAACTTTGCCGAAAAATTAGCTCGATTTCATTACAAATCTATAGCTGCAAGGGTTTTTAAGCTATACTATTTTGTTCAATTAAATCATATAAATGGGTGCTAGATTTGTCAAAATAATTATTTGAATTGATTAGCCATACGCCAACCCAATGGCTATTATATTTTAAGTTATAACAAAATTGACAATTTTCACATTTGATTTGATCCGAATTATTGAAGGTTTATAGAATCAAAATTCAAATAATTTAATTAGCTAGACTTATCATTTGAATCGAGGTATAGCTATTATTATGATTTATGATTAGCTACTTACTCGGATGAGGACTGATCAAATTCGGTGTTGCGAATAATCCAATTATAACTATTATTAGCAATTTCGTGAGTATCAAATCCATTTTGAAAATTTAGTTATAGCTATTTGTAAATGTGTTTCATTAATGTTCACACACAATTTCTTTTTGTCATTATTAGAAAAATGATTCTTATCCTTGACAAATTCTTAATGACTTACACGACTCGCTATGGCTACATATTAATATGGATGATTTTGTCAATTTCTGTTGCTAACTGTCACAAAAAAATGTTATTTTGAAATTATGATATGTCGGATTTCAATAGGACAATTGATAAAATCAACGTTATGAATAATGATACGATACAAATCACTTTGTATAAGGTTATGGAACAGATAACATTGGTGGCTATATTTTGACAAATTAATTATCATTTATAGACAAAACAAAACACATTTAGCAAAAGATTGGAATATTTTGTTATTCATGTTATTGAGCGATATTGATAAGCCGAATTAATAGACGAAACAATGTTTGTCTCTGATAGATTGAAATCATAATATAGCTAATAGTATTAATATAATTTAGACTAAAATGCATTATAGATACCCAAAACAAATTGATTCCCAATAATAATAGCTATTGAAATTATTAATGCGCATAATTTTCATTCGATCGTGCAGTATAAAATACACTGCGATTATTCATGAATAGCTAATGAAATTACCCCCACCCACAAATTATTATTAGGCAAATTAATTCGGTAGCCGCGGCAGACTAGAACGAATGTTTATTCCGTGAAGATTCACAAAGTTTCCGTCACGCAAAATCCTGATCAAACAAAATTATTTTGATCAAAATATAGCAATATATGAAATTTAGACAATTAGAATAGAAATTCAATAATTATTAGCTACTTTTTCTGATGTCAAATGTCGTTCCGAACGGGCATGTATTCGTAGTTTCTGATCCGTCGGTGATTGAGCATTCGAGGAACCAATTCTCGCAAAATGGATGCATAATGTTCTTTCCGTCTCTGGCACACCTTTGATTAACTCGCAGATGAGTTTTGCGTGGTTCACAATCTCTGTGCTATATTTTATCAAATTCATGATATGAATAATTCGTGCATATACCGTTGTGTTTGTCCACACTTTCTATATAGCTAAGCTACCGAGCATGGACAAATACCACGATACCCACAATACTGTGTGATAACAAATTAAATGAATGATGAGTGGGAGAAGGGGGATGTGGTTTGCTATTTTAATTATGTTTCAAATTATTATTATTACTTTTTTATGTAATCCAGAATTTATCATCTCGTTCAAATAGTATCTAGCCACAAAATTATCCACAGTCGTTCTGAGGTCTGGTAATTAAGAAATGCATAATTATATAATGAAACAATAGTTATTAGCTATCATTTGTGAAAATAGCAATATTTAGCTAGATCAAAGAAACCCAATTTGAAATGAGAAATATTATGATAATGACATTGGATTTGATATTGGCTAATGTTAAATTTGTGCGAAATTAAACCTAAATAATATATACTCTGATTCGATTTTATCTATACGCGTGAATTATTGGGAAGAGATCAAAAATAAATAGGCAGCTTACTTATATTTTCCGTTATCAGACTTTGCATCAGTCCATAAATTTCGATAATGTATTGTTTGGGTTTCTTGAATTCATGAATCGGCACATTATCGACATATTTCTTCTCAGTAATCAACAGTGGTTTAGTCCAAACATTGTCAACGAACAAAACTGCAATAATTGCGATCCACACCACCACTATTACACCGGTCATTTCTGTGTACTCAAATTCTCAATATGTCTAATTATTTTCACGAATATTAAATGGGTTGTCATCACAATTAGCATTTCACGCACCCAAACATTGTCAACGAACAAAACTGCAATAATTGCGATCCACACCACCACTATTACACCGGTCATTTCTGTGTACTCAAATTCTCAATATGTCCAATTATTTTCACGAATATTGAATGGGTTGTCATGTCATCACAATTTGCATTTCACGCACACACACACACCGCAAACGATTAACACAATCAATACCAGATGGTCGAAAAATTCAAAATAAATAACAACCACGCGTTTGTCTACATAACATATTATGACTTGATCGCAAATATTTAACAGTGACATTCGAGAATGTTGATCCCATATTGATAAATATTTATCAATTCAAAATGATTTATGATATTAATAAATTTATTTTGGAAACACTATAGGATACACTGATCAAATTGCTATTTTTGTGGGTGCTTGAAACTCAATATTATATATAGCCATTTAATAAATTTGATTTGTTACAGACCCATGCATCATTGAATTATTTTGATATTGTTGAACCTATTTTGTCAAACGTATCAATATTTACGTCTTAATTGCCATTGAATGTTTTGTTAAGAATTTAGATATTTATTAACTATAAATCGTCAAATTATTACGAATGAATTGATCTGGTCGATCGCGCACCCATATTTTGCTAAAGAGGATGGTTTTGGGGGTTTGAATAACCTATAACAAATTCATATGTTATTTGATTAATAATTCATCGTTAATTATTGCTAATAATTTTGTTTAGTCAATAATATTGTGAATATAATATACCTGATCATGACAATTCATCACAAAAACTAAAACATTGCAGCATCCGATAACCAGAGGGTAGGTATTCGCAAGTTTCCTATATGAATCATAAACACATCATAAAATGATAACAAATCGTGAGTACTGCGGTGTTGATCCACTCTCCCTATATAGATAAGCTACCTAGTATGGATAAACATCGCGATACCCACGAACATCACGATATCCACAATTTATAGTTAATATTGAATTATATTCTCGATAGCTAATTATTGCAAATTTTGGTGCAATTTTTTTATTGATATATTATCGAATATTATGCACAGTGTGTGACCAGAATCAATTGTATGAACTGCGGGACCGTTTCGTCGAGTTATCGATATAGAATGCGAGCTATTGGTGATTACATCACTGCAGTGCGAAGGTAGCTACTATCACAATAGATAAATGATGAAATTATTAAGAAAACCCATAAATATATGTTTATTGTGGTGGTGATGACTGCTCTTAATAATTATTCACAGAATGATCATAGCTATAATATCTCACTGTTATAATGGTGCAATTGAAAATAATGCGTGCTATCTGTTATGATCAACCTTTTGGGATTGAGATAGTATAATATGCAGTGTAATGATATAGCATGCATGAATCGTTCGTATCGAATTTTTGATAACTAGCAAAACTCACAGTTTCTTTCAAACAAATGACCACGTCCATCGTCACAATACACGTGGTGCTACATTCCTCAATGGTGAATGGGCAGACCTCGAAATAGGGTAATCTGTTGATCACGAATCGATTATAATTTTGGATTTTCTAAAAAAACAAATATCATTAAGATTCGATTGACTATATATATATGAATATAATATAGCTATATGATAATTAAACAACTGCAATCTAAAGTAATATATTAGCTATTAATATGAAAAATGTCAATATATATAGCTATAGCTTATACTATTCCGAATTCGTAATATAATTATTTAATAATTAATAAATAGCTAATTAGTATTTCATGCTTTACTGTGATCGTATATCCAAATTTTGACAAATCCAACCTCGGTGATCGTTTAAAACGCACTATCTGTCTGAATAGTCTGCTATCCAATGTCCACACTGAATTGACACATTCGTCTCCATTCGATTGATCTGAATTGGTGGGCAAGCTAGAAACCAGTATTATAATTTGTGATAGAATTAATACCAGCGATAATAATTGATATTTTGCCATTTTTAACAAAATGTTTAGAAATTTTCAGATTTGTGCCGGGGGTTTATTCAGAATGATTGACAACAATAATTACGATATCAATGATAATAAGTAGTTAATTTATTGGATTGAATTTTGTAGTATAGATATCAAATTCAGTGTTATCAATTATTTAACTGGTTTTGTTCAATAATATGATATGTGTTATTATGGCTATAATTAATGTCAAATATCATATTTCGAACTATCAGATTTTGTTAACACAGATAACATAGCTACTAAAATGTAGCTAGTGAAATATTTCTATCAGTTTACGTTATAATGCAATCTATTGAATGATTTGTTTATGATAATATGTTAAGCTATAATAGATTTATTTCGGATAAACCCAAGAATTTTCTCGATAAAAAAAATTGAGAACCCAGCGGGATTCGAACCCGCATAGTTCAATTCATAATGCGGATGTTTTACTAGCACACCATAACGACTATACCCAACGATTCTTATATTTGTAGTCGGGTGGTTAATTATTGATACCATTTTAAGATATTTGAAACCGTGACTGATAGACAAATTGCAATATCATATCCCGAATTAAAATTATATCTCGTAACATAATACGAATTTGTGAACGTAGTAGCTACAACAAAATAGCATAATATTCTGGTTTTGTCAAATCACAAAAATAATTTAAATGCAAATAAGCGAAACAATAATAAACATCAAGGTTTTTATGATGTCACTGATCTCGAGCCCATCACAAATTCAATAATTTGGGGAAAAATATTATGGAAAAAAAAGAAAGTGCACATTAATTATTCAAAGAAACATAGCTAAAAATTTTGATATTTTGTGCATTTATTATAACACTGGATAATATTATTTTGAACGAAATGAGAATTTTATCGTTTCTTACCACCTTGGTCGGATTAATTAACCTATTCGGAATTGATCGTATGAATTGTAATCCCCCCTCTTTTCTGTGTCAACAAAATGTTCATATCGAAAATGGATGTGTCGAATACGCCGATCGATATGTGTACGGAATATATGATGGTTATTATATGGGATCGTTGCATTGTTTCACGAGATATGTGTTACCGAATCCGAATTCGTTGATTATGTGCATGAGAAATAAATGGATTAATACGCAAAATTGCACTCGTAAACACAATTAAATATTTAATTTTTTTAATTGTATTTTTGTCTAATAATATTTTGTACTATCATAGCTGGTGTGAATACGAATCCATCGTTTTGCATCACGACCAATGTCACAATAGCCTCTACATCGACATCAACATCAACATCGATTCCAACGTCAGCTGCAACATTATATCAGAGCGGTGTGCAAGTTACAAATGCTTCAATCACTTCGACATCTAACACTAACGACACTACCATTTCCGATACCAATGATGATGATCTTGATAGTACTTCCTTCAATCAATCCGAGGTAGATCACGGAGAATCAGATTAATAGATAAATGTGCTATTTATTTTGTTAATTGATTTCTAAATATTTGGTTAATAATTGAATTTGGAATAAAATTACTCTTGATGATTAATTTGATAGGCTAATTTGACAAAATTCGCGGGAAACAATGTACAAACATTGTTTATATTAGGATTATTGAATTGTTCCGAATTATTTTTCGGTCTATAGCTATTTCCTAATAAACATTCGAATTTATTAATTTGTTATTATTTTCAGATGGTTTTGGAAGATTCGAGCGCCAATATTACAATTATTTTTGTCTTTAGTTTATCTATAGCGATATTAGCCATTTTATCAGTTCTCATTAAGAAATTATGGGATTTTATGAGATCAAAGTGTTTACTAGGTGTTAAGATATTGAAGAATGATATAGCATTGCAATTAGATCGAAATGAAATGTTTGTCATTTGATGTTTATATCGTGATAAATTATAGGATTTAGTAGAAACAAATAGCTAATTGTTACCCAATGTGTTAAGAAATTGGAAGATTGCGATGCGTGTAAAATTTGTGAAAAAATAAAATATTTCCATTTCGAATTATCCGTAAAGAAATTTAATTCTCGTTATAATTATGTTCGTAATGGACTATAAACAATACAAATAACATATTAATTATAGCTTATTGAAATTAACATAGTAATTATAGCTTATTGAAATTAACTCGATGTTATTATGCTTAACAGAATATTATAATAAGAGAACAAAACATATAAAACGTAATGAAAATCGAACCTGTATGTTTTTGAGATGTGTCAGACCACCAGTTTAGAAACTTATTCATCCAATTCGCGCAACTGCACAAACAAAATGATACTATTAACATTTGAAAAATATTATTAATAATAATTTTGATAACTTACCCTATTTGATCGGTATTTCCAGCTAGGATCGGTATGTTCGAATCGAACTCGTTTAATCGGCATGGTTCTTCGGTCCCCGCTGCTTTCATTGAATCTTCTGGTCCCGTTGCTAGGGTCGAAGTGTTGATCACAATCAGGCACCTACGAGTAAAAATATGAATAATAGGGGATTATGATAATGTCGCTATAGAGGGATTTTGATATTTTGTTTGTGTCCCAATTTTGACATTTGTTAGTCACATCATTCAGAAAGTGCTACATTTGTTAATTGAAACATCAAATTGTTCGAACTAGAAATATATAATATTTGTGTTTTTACCGCATCAGCAAATTGATCCCAATCTATTGTGATCCGTTCGTCAGTCTCACGGTACAAACCAGGCAATTGGGGGGATGGTGGTCTCTGTCTTGTCGGGATGTTATCATCTAGCTGAAATCCTGCGGGCATCTATGAGAATCACAAATTGACTAAAACTGTTTGTAATTCGAGCACATGACATTATTTAATTGAAATTTATCAATAACAAAATATGATATTTAATTGATAAAATTACCCCTTGCTTCTTCAATTTTTCCCGCATCTCACGATCTTTGATGCGTAGGTAAGTTCGGCCACGACCGCAGGATAAAAATGATAAGAAACGTTCTTCAGTCATGTCTGGATAGTATCTCGCATATCGGTACTCTTCGATGGGGTTCTGTTCAACGATTGGTCGTCCCCTACCCATGCCTCGATCTGATCGGCTTGTGCTCGGCTGTTGTTCCGCATAGTGCTGTTGTTCCGCATACACGCCCTTGTCATTATCAGCAGAGTGTCGTCCAGGATTGTCGAGCAACTGATTGACAATAGCATTTACGGGATCTGATTCGGTTGGTGACGATATACTTCTTGTAGTAGTATGACGACGAATACGAAATCGAACTCGGTTTCGGTCTCGACGCGTCGGAAATTGTCGGTTTAGGTTCGGAATCGTATCTGAAATGTGTTGATAAAATTAATACAAAATGCGTATTACGGTTAATAATCTCGAATGAGATTCGAAATATGAATTTGTGATATAATACGAATTTGAATAATATTATGTTTTGATTAGATATCATACTATAGCTTTGATAAATTGTCAAGTTTCAAAAATGGCAAAAATTATTAGAGATTGCGATTCGAAACAACATAAATTGTGATATTTACCGTCAATATAACCATATCTATCATAAACAACCCTTAGATGAGCATATAGACAGTCGTGCAAATGTTTCTAGATAAAAATATAAATAAAATTCACGTGTTAATTCAGTTGTTCTTGGGGGTGATATTTGAATTATTTATCAAATTGTCATGAATGAATGATTGTCGAATTAAACATTTCAAACATATATTTCGATTGGACATGTTCTCGCCTTTAATGCGGGAACGAGATAATGTGAAAGAAAATTATTACATATACCTTCAAAGTTGGAAGTGGGATGTTATTGTGATGTTGCGGATTGAATGGGCATACTTCCAGAATCGAATAAAATGCATCATCCCCTCTACATAATAAAAAGGATTGTTAATAATTGTTGTACGTTATTTATAGCGCTCGCATTCATATTTCCATTGATATGAATGAATTGGCAATATTAGCGAATTGTATTATGACTGAAGTATTGAGAATTATTAGCAATTTTTGATAATGAATGTGAATAATAGAATTTAGAATTTGATAACAACAAATATTTCGTAAATTGTAATTACCTTTCGGATTGCGCATTTCTGACATCAGATCGGTTCATTTTCGAATTGCTTGGTCTCGATGAATAGCGCGAAATACGAAGAATTCAGAGTATTTGTCGATAATTCACACGCCGAGCAAGTTTTGACAAAACTGAGCGAAGTATAAACAAACATACACCCATTAAATGTAAGCGTCGACAATAGAATAATGTCAGCACGTTGCACAATGGCAATGTGCGCGCGCACGATCTGAAAGAATTTTTATTTTTTTCTTTACGTTTTAGATTTAGACCCTGCCTTTAGCTGTTCCTCTGTTGCTCATCGCTCAGTTGCAGCATGATGCTAACATGTATGCTGAGAAGCTGTATGTATATTATCGTGGGTACGATGGTGTTGATCTATTATCCCTCTATAGTTAAGCCGCTTCTTATAGATGAACACCACGGTACCCACGATATGCTATTTTTTGAAAATATATTTGTATAGTATAGCCACAAAGAAATAAATCATTAGCCTTTGGTGTAATTAATATATGACTGCTATACGTTAAGTGAAGCATATTATATCAATTATCCCTAGATTCTAGCTAGAAACAAATAAACCAGCGTGTTTAAACGAAAACAAAATCATATTTTATCAACAATCATAATATTTCAATATTGATTCATAGACCAAAATATTAGCTACATCAACAAATTTGCGAATGGTATCATTGTTATCTATAGTGTTATTGTTCAAGATAGATAAGACTTTACTGTTCCTCGAATTCGTTCTCTGCAAAGTGGACATTTGCTTAATGCTATTGAACAACTTACGCACGAAATTAAATGTCCACAAGGTAGGAAAACAATTGCGATTTGATTATCCATGCAAATTTTGCAGATATTTAATTCTTGATTTGGTGCGTTAATCGCCGCTGGACATAATGTGATTGATTCGAATCTAGCATTCATATCATCATCAGTTTGTCTGATATTTAATATCGCGCTAGATCCATTATTCGTATTATGATCTTGATTAGAACCAATTATTGACGAATTTGTTGATGTCAAACTTTGACTCCTCGTTAATCTGTATCAAACATAAATATTAATTCGTTATTATTCATTGTAGCCGTGCAATAAAATCTCGTTTGTTAACACATACTTGATAGTGGAATTTGGTATTGGAGTTTGGTGTCTACGATTCGATTGTCTCACCGCCTCAGCATTATCAGAATCACGTCGAGAATCCATCAAATCAACAGTCTCATTAATTAACGAATCGGTTGTTAAGTAAGGAATTCCAGTTTCAATCAAACGATCTTCAAACACCTCACGAATAAATTGTCTCGGTATGCCGGTGTTCAATGCCATCTTGAAATGTCATTAATTTGTGATAAAAATAGCTATTAATTCAGATTTTGATTTCGTAATGAGAGAAACAAAATAATTACCTGCACAATATCACTCGTCGTGAACATGTGTTCAATCTCTTCCTGCGAGAATCGACAATTGCGAATTGTAGATTCAGTCGCGGTATATTCGGATGTTTGAATTGATACGGTACTAGCTGCAGTTGTGTTCGTAATATTTGTTGGATATCTGATAATAAGACAAATCATTAATCAAATGACAATTATAATTAGCTATCATATTATTATGCTAGCAATAATTATATCTATTTTCATAATCAATTGACTAATAATTACTAATTGAGTGATACTTGTCATTAGCTATTATATTATCGCATTATCAATAAATAGCTAGCTATTCCAATAATCATTCGATTGACAATAATAATTATCTATAAATAGATAATTCTGATAATCATTCAAGATGTGTGACAATTAGCTAGTATAAATAGATAATTCTGATAATCATTCAAGACGTGTGACAATTAGCTAGTATAAATAGATAATTCTGATAATCATTCGATTGACAATAATAATCAATTAGCTATAAATAGATAATTCTGATAATCATTCAAGATGTGTGACAATTAGCTATAAATAGATAATTCTGATAATCATTCAAGATGTGTGACAATTAGCTATAAATAGATAATTCTGATAATCATTCAAGACGTGTGACAATTAGCTATAAATAGATAATTCTGATAATCATTCATTTATATTATTACATTCTGAATAAATAGCTACATATTACTATAATCCATCAATAATTATCAATCGATCGACAATTATCTTGACAAAAAATTGCAAAAATTACAATTCTCATTTTGTTAATTAGTAATATGTAGCTAATTTATTATGTGATAAGAATGAATAGCTATTATAATGTTTTGATTAATTTGTGATAAATTTTGCTCACTTTTCCAAAATAGAGTTGACATATTCTTCACCCTTTGTCAACAATAGGAAATTGCATTTACTGAACCATCGTGCATGTTCTTCCCACGGATCATCCTGAGTCTCCCAATTGCGCAGAGCACCGCTACAATAAAAACATCGTACGTGGTCAGTTATTCCTATAATTACCAAATGAAATAATTAATATTTTGCTATGATAAACAAATAATTGCATCATCAGAATTATTGGAATAAAATTTAATAATTCTGTATCGCACCCACGTAGAAGAATCCGGCCGCAACCAATGAATCAATATCCTGCATGGGCATTCCCCGAGGCCAATGTTCGTATGTTCTTAATCGACTATCGGCTGTGACATACCGATTATTATCCGCATTCTCGTGCAATCTAATGCCCAAAATACTCATCTCCTCGCGATTCACACCCTCTACATTCTGCAATAGATTTTGTGATAATATTATTCAAAAACTAGCAACAAACGAAATGAGAAAATATTGATTTTTACCCCAAGGTGCATGTTTCTTAGCAAAGGTCGATTGCGCCCGAGTCTGCGTTCATAGTCAGAAAACATTCTCATCTCAAATTGATACCGTGCAACAGTGTCATGTGGTGAGGGCACACCCAATTGGGATGAATCTTCTTCCGGATTAATGGGTACGTTGCCGACATTGTATTCCATCATGAAAGGACAATTGGGACTGAATTTGCGATGGTCCGCGGTTATATCATCACCCATTTCGAATTCTCCGATAATGACCATACAGAATATGCATTGAACTTTATCTCCCTCTCTCATATAAAAGAATCTATCAGAATTCGTAAGCTATAGATAGCTAATTGAAAATATAGATTGTAGACAAACTGCTACAGAGAAAATTTAATAGCAAATTATTCGTTATAAGCTCTCACCCTGATTTAGCCAATTCTGCGGGGTTTATGAATGACAGTGGCCATCCGTTGAATGTTTGCAGTCTTATGATTTCTGTATTCAAATCGTCAAAATTATTCCAAACTTTATTAGACATTGTCTGAACATTTGCCTGAGCGATTTGAACATTTGATTGAAATAGGGGGGATAACAATGATCCATTTATTGACGCAATGGGAGATTGTTGTTGTGGTGATTGTATTCGAATATTATCCGATGTTCCCTGCACAAAAGCGCAATTGACATTTAATTGTCTGTGTCGACGCATCGCAATATCTCCATAATACCAAGTTGAAATTCGAATATCACAAGCGAAACAAACAACCTGCAGACAACACAATTATTATGTACTATAGCTAAATATTGGTTCGTATTCAAATATCTAATTGGGTATACTTATAGGTAGCTATTCATAATAATTAATTGTAAGATCAGAATCATAAAAATTGTCATAATGAAACAATAGCTAGCTATATAGCTACTAAAGCTTGTTAATAAATTATTTACTTCAGTCCCATCTCCTCGATAGAAAAATCCAGCTTTTGCCAATCTAGCCTTGTCGATAGTAGTTTGAATTGGCCATTTGTGAATCTCGAACGTGGATAATCTAGCATTCTCATCATTCATCATCGGGGTAGTTTCTGCAGACATATTTCAACAATATTAATAATTTAACAAATATCTAAATACGAATAACACTTGAGTTTATATAATTATAATTGCAGATTATTTGATTTGAATAGTAGCTATAGATAGATATGATTATATTATTATCTAAATTTGATCATGACTAAATTCGTGGGTGTCGTGGTGTTCGTCCATACTATAGGTGGCTTATCTATATAGGGATAGTGGACCAACACCACGGCACCCACTATAGAGTAGTTGACACAAAGAGAATCTATAGCTATCTATATAGCTACTGGTTGGTTATAGAAAATAGAAACAAATCATATAATTATATAATCCAATATTTAGCTATATAGCTACTGTTCATTTCTATAATAACTATTAATTTCGTTATACCTATGACATCAGAATGTGTTAAAAATGCAAATGTGTATTGTCAGTCACTGTCAGCAGCTATAGACCATTAATCTAATGATCATTGTTCCTATACTCAGTTTCGCGAGCTTTGGCAAGTTCAAATTTCCGTAGATTCAATAATTGCGCATAAAGTACCTCGAAATTATCCCTCAAGTTTGCTATTTCGTCCGCAGTTATGCCAATGTCATGATCTGGAAACACATAATATAATTTGAGTTCATTTTGTACTCAAATACATTAAAAATATCTATATTATAGTAGCTATAGTTATCTATAACACTAACCATCATCAAATACTCGAAACAAAGAATAATATTTGAACGATATCGCACACACAGTTTCTTTCTGTTTTATTATTTCCAATCTTTCTGATTTCGCTGGACAATTTGATCCTTCCAGTGCCAGTCGATAGACCTCCCCGATCAAAATTTGTGCGCTTGATTCGTCAATGTATTTCTTTATCATCTTATGCAATATATTATCCTCGCATACTAAATTTCCCATCTCTATAATATAGCTATAAATGAGTAATGCGGGAAATAACTATCAAATTATGTCAACATTTTTTGTATGTTTTGGATAAATAATAATTTTTCAACATCCGCTCAATGACTATAGCAATTGATAACAATTCAATTTATTATGATAACAGTGGCTATATCTATTTATAGCATTTTTCACTATTAGTAGCAAATTGCGTGACAAAACCCATTTTTTGTATGTGAATATTAATTAGCATTATAGCTGGTGTCGGCAATGAACAAAATAGATTTTCTCATACTATAGCTATATATTATCTGTGGTTGAGTGAAACATAAAATAAGAATTGTGGAATTCTATCATGCTATTATAGCAATTGAAATAATTTGTGTAGCTAAATATACCCGCGCGCATTGGGCATAACTGTATAATAAAAATAGCTATAATTTATTGACAAATATTTTCGAGACAATATGTGTAATTCGGGATCAATATTGTTTTGCATTTTAATTTCGATTTTCATAATAATATTTCTATGAATCATGCTATTTTCAATTAATAATTTTTGTTTGAACACTCACCCTATATCAAATGGATTTGTTCTCGAAACAGCGACGAATTATTGATCATTGAGGTCGATCGATTGTTCATTGATTGAGGTCGTTTGATGATTTTGAGGGGAAACAATTTACTCAACTCGGTGGTAGAATTTCTCGAAATGTCAAATGTTTTGTGAGTATTCAATTATCACTAAATTAGCTGCAGCTATTATTATATTGAAAATATGTTAATTTTTATGACAAATTATAGCTATACAAAATAATTAGCATCACAATCATATTTGGAAATTTCATTTCATAATTATCAAATTGCTCACAGTCACTGGAAGAATGTTAGAAAAATAAATGCCTATAAGCTACTTTAATTACGAAATTACTCACCAGGCGAATGGCGGGGAAAACAATAAACATTGAAACTTTTTGGTTACGAAATTACACACCAGGCGAATGGCGGGGAAATAATAACGTTGAAACTTTTTGGTTACGAAATTACACACCAGGCGAATGGCGGGGAAATAATTGTCAATTATCAATGATTAATAATTTCAATATAGCTAATTACAAATGAATGACTTTAGCTATATCATTTGTTACGATTGGTAAATTAAATAACATATCGTGGGTACCGTGATGTTCATCCATGCTTCCTATATAGTTAAGCCGCTTAGCATGAGCAAACATTGTGATACACACGATATTTTGTGATTAATGTTAATTATTAGCTATTTATGAATTATATAATCAAATGATATATTGTGTGTATAGTAGCTATATTTTGACAACATGAGTTTGGATTTAGCTGGCAAATATCCAGAAAATGCTTTGTTACGAATTCGATGAGATGTTTATCTGCACTCTGCTTATATGCATCCATAAAACTCAAACGAAATTAGCAGAAAAACAATGCTCACAGAGAGTAAGAATTTCTTATTATAGCTAGCGATATATTTGATTAGCTACTATAGCTACTGAACCAAAATTTTATATCATTGAATAATTTTATTTTCTCACCCCTTTAAGAAATGCCACATTGCATAAAAGCATATTATAGTACGTCATTCGACATTGCACCGCGAAATCACTGGATAATAATTGGTGAGTGTATCGGGTGGATTACGTCCTCATCACAAACGGATAATTTACATATCTTATCAGTCTGCTACCAAACATCTGTTATTCCCGATAAATTTGTATTTACATTTTTGAATCAGTCATCCCAACACGACTGATCATTGTAATGGAAACACAATCCTATAACTATTTACATGAACACAACACCGCACATCCACTGTTTATTTACGAATCAAATCCGTCACTATACAAAAATATAATTATTATAAATTTATAAATTATTTTTTAAAATTTTTGTTCAGGCTATTTATCTATACCAAATTTCTGTAGCTAGATAGCTATTGTTTTGTTCTGGCTATTTTGTTATTAATAACTATGAAATTTAAATATTTTATCCCAACCATTCTGTTAACTATTTATTAGCTACTATATTACTCAGTGAGCTAATTATCGAAATTAAATTGGCATAATCAATTAGCTATATTTTGAACATTTGTGTTTAATTCTATATATTAATTCAAAATTGGTTTTTTGTGGCTATAATTAAAATATGGTTACTGTAATTTAGTGTGCATATTTATAAATTATTACCCATAATTGCTTCCACATATTGGGTCAGTAGATTAATACGATCGAGTTCCAATATTTCCTTGATAGCTAATAACCACTTCCACATCTGATAATAACAGAACAAAATAATTGATTTGTAGCTACAATTTTATTCATTTAGTAATCAAAATATAGCTATAATTATTTTCAAAATTCAATGTCTGGATCGATTAATTCATTAGTGATCAAACTGATCGATTTGTTTGATACAGGAACAATTAATAAAAACATTTGAAATAAATATAGCTAATTGCTATAATATAATGATTATTATAGCTCAGAAATTTGTTAGGTAACAAAACAACATTAAAATTAATGTTCAAAATTTGTATAGCATTATGATCATATTTTATCAAACTAACTTGAAATGGTGTTCCAATCCATTCAAAATGATATGATTGATCCTCCTACGAATTTTGGTCTTTTGAAAATACAGTCGACGTTGTTCTTTGTGCAAATTTGTCCCGATGAGATTTTTGAGTTCCGTTTCGACATTCAACATTTTGACTTGCCAATTGTCAAGTGTTTCCGAGCGTAATTTCAAATCATCAATGATCCGATATTGATTGCGCGCATCCCCCTCTAAATTATTGTTCTGATCTGTATTGAAATTAAATCAAAATTTTATTTTGATCATTAATTTCATCGTGTGGCTATTATTATGTTTGCTATAATTTATGTTATTTCTCTAATGAATAGCTAATGATATAAATTAATTTTATTATGCGGGGATAGGGGAAATTGACAAAATTAATTTTATGAAAATAATAGCTATCATTCGAATTAATTTAACGAAATTGATTATAGATAGCTACTAACTGTATTTCTTTATCAATTCCTCCAAAATCATATTGTTAATGCGATCTTGACATCTCCGCTTGCGCCCATAAAGTGCCGATCGTACGATTCGTTTTCTTGATTTCCCCATATCCTTCTCTGTGTTCATATTGTTTTTGATTTCCGTCTCAACATTCCGCGTCTCAATCTGAATATTCCGTAGTTTATTCTGCAAATTGATGTACTCTGTTGCAAATTTAATAGCTACAATTGTTGATGATTATGTGTGTATTTATAGAATTAAACACAATAGTTTCTGCTATGAAATCAATATCCCCAAAATATAGCGATTTGTTGAATCAGAATATTTTGTGAATTTTATATTTGCATAACTATCTCTAATGCATGATCTATTGTGCAATTATTCACCGCTCAACAAAGAACATCCGCGAAATAGTCTATATTTTGAATTGAGATCGGATGAACAGCTCGCTTCATTTGCCTGATTATCGATCGTCACGGATGAAGATGGGAATTCGTCTACAAAATCATAGATTGACAAGGTATTCCTAATTGATGATTTGTTCAGGCACACTGATGATTTGTTCAGACACACAGTATCCAAATTAAATTTGGTTAGACTATTTGAATCATCGAACAAAGGATCCCGACTATTGATCATGCTCAAATCATCAGAAACGAGTTGGGATAGTTCACGGAATGCGACGGAATCAATCCCCCCAGAATTATTATCAAAAATGTTGTCCGAATTATATTGCCACAGTTCAAAATTTAAACCATCTGGATACTTGTTGCGATACGAAAATGTGCACATTGAATTCTGCATTTTTTCACACAAAATATATATAGTTACTAAATATTAATAGCTTATGTGAATTTTTTTAACACCAATTAAACATTATATAATATTAATGGCTATTCATAACCAAAATCAAAATCTAGCCGAGACATATTTTAGTTAAACAACTATACGTTTTGTATCAAATTGACTGCACATTCGACTCAAATGGTTGCGTCCATTCATTTTGGATAATTTTCAGAGATCGTTTAAATACTAGCCGATGATACCTAATTCATTTTGTTGATTTATATTACGAAATCCCGGGAATTAATCTTAAAGTTGTATTAGCACAGTAGCAAAAAATTATTATCAAATGATAATATGAATTGTTATAGTGTTATCAAAATTTATATCTGCTAGCTAACTATTGTGGTAATGGTAATAAAATTGGGAAATGAAATTAATAATACAATAATTAGAGGGATTCCTTAACAAAAGGGATACGTAAAAAAAATTATATTATTAAATTTCTGTAATAATATTGTGGTTTAACAAAAAAAATACCCGCAGTTTATTTTGCTAAGGAAATAAATTAATAATTATAAACAATCAGACATTCGAAATATTGAGTGGCCATAATTATTAACTATCATGGTGCGTGATTATTTCATAATTACCCAACTTGGTTTATAGCTAATCAAATCGAACAATTATTAGCAATAAATTGGTCCAAGATTCGAATAAAAATATAAATAATAATAGAGAAGGTCGATTAATGAGAAAATTTGTTAGCTAGATTACCAAGTAGTCTATTTATTTAATTAGATAATAATATTATGATAAAATTGTGTTAAAATTTTTTTATCATAATATTAGGAAAAACAATTCCCTTAGGGTGGAAATCGGAATATTTTTTACTCTAAATTATAGTAGCAAACCAATAATTTTGTTTCGCTTAATAGTAATTAAAACAATAAAATTTGTTAAACCAGAATGGTCTCATGTTTTGTTTGCTAACTATCAAACAAAAATCCTATCATATTTTGATTTCGAACTGCTATAGCTACTATATAATTATGTGTAATTATTGTGGCCATTTAATTTTGTCTTGAACCCTAACCCCTTTGGGTTTTTTTAACATTGTTTCGCGTTTCGTAACCAATTATGAGAACAAAATATAAATAAAAAATATAATTTGATCTTTGTCTATTTTTGCTCTGGTTATTAAAGGGTTATTTGCACATTTCTGATTAATGTGAATACGTATAATGATTGAACAGTAGCTACTATTTGTTAATTGTGATTTTTGTCTAGTCGGAAATAACTAGCTGCAGTTACGTCAAAAATAAATTTGCATAGGACAAATGATGATTCACGAATATTTTTTCATTTCGGGCATTGTTCTAGCAATGTTTTTGATAATGTTGGTTATCAACATTATAGTCTTCTATGGATTTGTCATTATGGTAAGAATAATTTAATTTCATAATTTTTTGAGTTTGTAGAATGATAGCTACTATTCGTAATTGTATAGGTAATCAAAAGAAATTGCTCACCGATTAAACCGAAAATCGAATTATCCCTAATCAAATCCATTGGTGAGAGCGAAACGAAATCTACGACGATTTTCGTACTTGACGGAACGCTTACCGGATTGAACATTAATTCGTCTAATGGATTAAACGCAGGATCAGTTCTGTTGGTGTTAAACAGACCCGTTATCAGATCGAATTTGTCAGCTGCTAATGAACTGAATGTAATATCAACCGAATCCATTATCGAGCCAAATCAAATATTATCATACATGTTGTTAAGTGGATCGACGCAATCAAATACGGATAATATTATGTCGAATAAATCGGTAACGAATGGGACGGGGACCTCGACTACAGCGGATGCATCAATCAAATCATCAACGGTGGTTCCGAACAAAGATCTGATTAGAACGGTAAGATATTAAGAAAACATTTTAATCAATCACATTTGGCTATTATAATATCTCAATAAATTATTTGTTTGTATTGCGAAATTTAATAATAATAATTGCTAAAACGAAATGGGTTTTTCTCGAAATTGATGATGTAATGAATATTATGTAAATGATATTTTGTACTATATATTTAATAATGTAGCTCAATATTATAGTAATAGCTACGAATTGCGTACTAAGGAAAATTCAGTGTGGACTATACTATTTCTTATTATGTTTTGTGGTTATTTATCATAATCATCATTATCAATCATTGTGTTTCACACGACCAATTCCGAACATATTTTCATTAATTGTTATTATGCTAAAATTTTGATAACAAAATAAATGCGGCTATAACAATATTTGAATCTTGGAATGATGCGTGATTGAACAATATAATATAATAAATAGGTTATTGTTATTAATATAGATATTATAGCAAATTGTTTAGATTAAATTCGATGTTTTTAATTCAAAATGTGAAAAACATGTAGTTAATCAGAATGGATAATAATATAACAAACACATCACCAAACAATATTATTCAAAAATATGTGTTAGCTGCTACTATTAGAATAGGCAATAATTTGCTAGTTTCAATCCTGTAAATATAGCACATCACCAAACAATATTATTCAAAAATATGTGTTAGCTGCTACTATTAGAATAGATAATAATTTGCTAGTTTCAATCCTGTAATAACTATTATAGTAAATGATTAAACATTATTATGAGATAATAGCTATCTGTTAACTATATAATTACGCATTTAGATTCAAAAATTCATTCTGATCAATTGATCATATTTTTCATCTGCGTGGAAACATTGGCATGGAAGTGTTTTGACTAATGTCTCCCATTGGTTGCAAATTGTTTTCAAATCATATTTTAACCACTTGGCTAGCAATGGTAATCCTTCCTCATCTTTCCCCACAATTAAATTGCCTTTGTTATCCACTGAGAACACCTAAAAATTATTATGAATAATTATATTTTTGTGTACAATTTATGGCGTGCAATAATTATTTCGCAACATTATCAATATACGATAAGAATTTTGAGAGAAAATTACTTCGTATTCCGTTATCAAGTAGTGATCAAAATTCTTGCACGATCGTCCAGTTTTGACTATCCATTTCTCAAGCGCGCCAATTATTCCTTGCAATTTAATTTGTCTATGTGTGGAAACTCTATCCACGCGCAATCTCAAATTTGATGGAATATTTCTTCTCGATCCCATTATGCGCCCATAATCGAAAGAGTCAAACAATTTAATTTTGATGAATCTCGGCGCTCCATTAAATTTGAATCTATTAAGATGTCTATTTCCAATTCTTCTGGCTACGAAATTGACATTTTGTAAGCGCATTATATCGTTGAAAAAATTGTGCACAATTTGATGCAATTGATGCAAAGTTTCGTTGGGATATTCATGAAATCCCTTCAGGATCAATTGATTTTCCATTAAATTCCAATTAATATGATTGTTCATTTCGATTGCATTGTTTCTGAGCAAATCATATATATCAACAATTTCATTAGATAACCTAGCGAGTTTCATCTTCTCCAAATCTATTAATCGATTAGATTTCGGAATCTCAATGGTACTAGTGGGTGTGATCGTATTCGCATTCAACATTTCAATTTCATTTTCGTGAACATGTAAGATTTGTTGCGGTGGTCCCCCCAGAGTTGAATTGCTATCCACGGCAGTATTCGATTCGGTTCCATCGACCGATCGCATCGTAGTTTCAACAATGGATGACATCGTTTCGATAATTGGTTTGCTGATAGAATCAGGTTGTGCTGTTGGAATTTCGGCGGCGAGGGAATTCGATTCAATATTGGCAAATTTCGCGTTGATTATTGGGATATCAATTTTTGTAGGTGTTGCATCCATGTTTTCTGTCAACAGAGGATCAAATTGTCGCACTAATGTCAAATCTATATCACTTGGCCAAAGATTTGACATTGTCTCAGTAATAACCGCACTTTTTTGACTGTTGATGAAACGTATCAAATCCTCATCGGAAATGGTCTCTTTATTGTCAGAATTCTGTACACATATTAAATAATTAATTTGAATTTTCAATTGAACAATTGAATCAAAATTGTAGCGAATCAAACCATTTAGCTAGACATGACTACGAAAACCATTTTGGAATTTCAATAACTATAGCTATTAATGACACAAAATTCATAGATAGGTCCCAGATAAATTTTTTGAATTGAAATTATTTCCATTTTTGTTCGGAAAATGAACATCCAATTAGTGAATTTATAGCTAATTATTCAAAAACTATAATACAATTAAATTATTATGTACACTAATTATAGCTAGCTATATATTTTGTTTTATTGACTATCAATCTTGGGTTCTGGTCACGAAGAACATAAACATAAT
>WNFR01000867.1_pt1 | contig 36204 bp, 26 predicted proteins | sample 5400221 | NCBI WGS metagenome assembly WNFR01 (sample SAMN13153357, study PRJNA577476) | soil metagenome | isolation source: 40 cm soil under Madrone tree | place: USA:California | collected 2016-06-14 | reverse complement strand
GAAAATCCAGATAGGGATTGCGGAAGCGACCAGGCGCCGATTCGCTCAGCAGGAGAGACTTGAAGAGAGACTACACAGAGTCCGGTCAACGACCCGATGGATCTTTTGAATGAAGACTTGCTAGCCATTAACTCGTCACGTCTGCGGTGTTTTAGACTCGATTCTTGCTGTGGCGATCATTACGAGAATTACGAAGATGAGCGTGTTAGCCATCATATGCAAACCAAAGTCGACTAAACTGTGCACCGCAACACCTGTGATACCGAGCGTTGCTCCAAAACAGGCCGCGCGCCCGAATCTACTCCCAGACTTCAGATTCTCCCTCGTCAGACGGTACACAGCCATCGCAAACCAAACTCCCAAAGCAAAGCCAACCACACCGCCGCTCGCAAGAAGTTCAAGGTAATCGTTATGTGCTTCTTGCGGCGTCAGTATTCCAGAGGCGTTGTGGTATGCAGTTATCGCAGTCCAGTACCCACCTAGTCCCACGCCGAAGACTGGATGCGCTTCAAACATTTCCCAGGTGGCGCGCCAGATTTCATTCCTGGTCGCGCCGTCGTGAGAACCGGCTGCGGCAGGATTCCACTCGCTGCGGACTGCTTCGAAACTGCTAACCAAGCGGTCACCACCCACCCAAAACGTGCCGTAGAGGATTCCGAGGACGAGCACGATAAGTAGCGCGATACGAAGCCCTAATGAGCGCAAAAGATGAAAAACCCGATGTTGGCTAATTGCGGCCTGAGTTTTACTGATCACACTGGTCAACAACAGGACCGCAACAACAAGTTGGGCCAACATGGCGAGAATGCCACCGCGCGAGTTCGATAGTACGATGCCGGTCCAGATGGGCAACAACAACGCAACATAGACCATAATCCGTTCCCGCTTAACGCCTCCGGCCAAGACTAAACCCAGACCCAGGCCAAAGGCCATTTCCATCAGGAACGCGAAGTGATTTTTGTTTATGAACTGCCCGTAACCCTGGCCAGGTTTCATGAGTGGGAGCACAAAGCCAAGGCTGTGCTGTGCAGCTTGTCGCAGAATGCCGAAGAGGGCACTGACGACCGCCACCCCAATGACTACATGGATTAAGATGCGCACGCGCCGTTCGCTGCCGGCAACGCGGTAGAGCATAGTGAGAGCAAGCGTCAGGGCAAGAAACTGCAGCACGAAGAAACGTGTTTGATAAGGATCGGCACTTATGGAAATCCATTGAGAGCGATTCGTGCTTCCGAGATTTTTACTGCCAGTACCAAGCGATACTGTTTGTAGAAAGGCAAACGCGGTCAGCGCCAATAGGGGAAACAAGACCGAGAGGCGAACGGTGCTGGCCGATCGATTGAGTAGAGCTTCCACTATGGCGCAGATGCCGAGCGCAAAGACCACACACACAAACGCCGCTTTCCACCAGGGCTCGATTGTCCCGTAGGGGATAGCAGTTAAGACAACCAATCCGACCAATGCCGCAAAGATCCCAGTATTCAGCAGCCCTGTTACACGCAAGTCAGCAGATCGCTCCTCGACCATGACAATTTCCGCGATGCTTGCCTGCGACATTATCCAGCTATCTTTTGGGCGGTCGCACCCACACTCATTTCAGACGGGGTAATCATAGCCTCATGGTATTTCAGTAACCTTTGCGCTGCGTTGGTCAGTTCCTGGCGAAAGAGATCGATCAAGTAATTTGGATCGACAAGCAGTGGCTCGCTTTCCAACTTGCGGTACAGATTAAGCCAGCCCCATTCCATACCCTCTTTTGCCAGCGGCAAATGAAGGCACCACGAGGTGAGGTTGCGTGGTAAGTCGGCGGCCTCGGTATCTTCCTTTGTCCACGACCAACAGATACGGCCACTGCGGAACTCGAGTTGTTGTTTTGGGTGTCGCTGCCAGCTTCTTTTAAAAGCGTGCCCGTTTATTTCCGCGCGTCCGGCCTGTCCCACTTGCGCATCAGCAAAGGTGAATTCACCAAAGTCGAGCATCAGTCGCACCGCTTCAAACAATTCGTAAAAGTCGTCGACTTTCGAGAGTGCACGAGCGGCGCGTCGCACGCGAATGTTGTTGGCAACTCGCAGCCGGCGCTCGCCCACTGTACGCCTCACCCCCGCCTTGATTTCGTCAACTTCGTGGTAACGGAGATGCCCTACCGCAATGATGATGGTGACGGAGATGACGAACATTACAAAGCCGGTCATCCGCGAACCGGTCGTTGTAAAGACCATCGCCACCAGCCCAAAAGCCGCACACACGCCGTACAACACGAGCGCTACCTGTCGTTGCGACCAGCCCCGGGCCAACAGCATGTGGTGAACGTGTTCTCTGTCTCCTTCAAAGATGGGCTTGCGGCTAATCAATCGTCGGGTCATCGTAATGGCCGTGTCTACCATGGGAAATCCGAACGCGAGGATTGGGATCACAATTGCCACCGCAGTCGTCGCTTTCTGGGTTCCTAATACGGAGAGTGCAGCGAGCGTAAATCCCACAAACAGCGCCCCAGAATCGCCCAGAAAGATTGAGGCCGGATTGAAGTTGTAACGCAAAAATCCCGCCAACGAGCCACAAAGAACGAGTGCTACTACAATCATCAGTGGTCGTTCCTGGGAAATGGAAACAGCAAGAATTACCAGACTTGAAAACAGTGCGGCGCCTGAAGCCAAACCGTCGAGTCCATCGATGAGGTTGAACGCGTTGGCTATACCCATCAGCCAGAGAACCGTAACGACAAGAGATACTGTCATTGGCAGCTGGACTGAACCGAGGAAAGGAATTGAGAGGGCCTCGATACGTCCGCCGAGGACATAAAACAACGCGGAAATAAGTCCTAAGACTACAAACTTAACTGTGGCATTCGTGCCGTGGAGATCGTCATAGACACCCAGGAACAGCACGAGCGTTGCCGGTATCAAGGTCGCTACGATCTCCGGCGTATGCTGCCTTAGTGTTTGCGTCAGCAGGTTGTCAACAAAGGGCAACATAGACAACGCGATGAGGCAGGATAGATAGATCGCCACGCCGCCGAGGCAAGGTACCGCTTTGCTGTGCACGCGTCGGCCATCGAGCGGCACGTCAAGCAGATTGAAACGTCCGCAGAGACGCCGAATGATCGGAGTCATGGTCAGCGACGCCATAGTCGCAATCAGGAAAAGGGCAAAATAGGTATTCAACGATATTCACCTCCTGGGCGAAGGAGTTACGACTTCCAAACTCGTCTCAGCTTTCTGTTCTTTGTTGTTGGCAGGACCACCCGCGAGCGGTTTTGGTGGTAACAGCCGGGAGTGCCGGCGGCAGAGCATCGAGTTGGGTAGTGCCCTAATTTGAGACTGTCTTAGTGCATTCTCAGTGTTCTCCGTGCCTCCGTGGTGATAAAAGTGCCGAAAACCATTTCACCACGGAGACACGGAGAACACTGAGAACCCAGTGGGACGTGAAATTAGGACACTACACGGAGTTCGGTCGTGTAGCTATCTAGTCTGTCGTAGCACGGTAAGTAGATTCAGGAGTCGCGGTGCCTGATGCACTGATCACTACGGCCTTATCCAGTCCGAGATTCGAAGTCACATGATGGTCATTTGCGACTTCTGCGGCATCGGGTTCTGACTCAATCAGTCTGATCAGTTGCGGCAAGAGCGATTCTCTCGAGAAACTCGAGGCTTGTTCGTCCCATTGTTCGCGGGTTTGATGCAATTGCCGTCTACGGGCGGACTCGAGAATGGCGGTTATGACTCCATCAACATCTCCGTGCCGCACCAGATAAAACTGGCCGCTGCTGCGAGCTTGTCTCGCAATATCCGCCACATGACTCTCTTCGGGGCCGATGTACAAACACAGCGAACCGACCGCCATAATGTTGTAGATCTTGCAAGGGTGCACGATGCCTGCAAACTCCTCACCCATCACAATCGTGTGCAGGTCTGCTGCCGACAATGAACCTGCTAGTTCTGCCAACGGTTGATAAGGCAAACACTTCACATTGTTCAGCTGGTGTTCTACAGCAAACCGGGTGACTTTGGTTCGCTCGCTCCCGCCTCCAACAAAACAGAATACAACCTCATTACGGTCACTGAGTCGACGAGCGGATTCAAGCAAAGTGTCGAGCGGGTGGCAGGGACTGTGGTTACCGGAATACATCACAACGAATTTGTCTGACAAAGCATGACGAGCGCGGAATGCCTCGCGTCCTTTCCGGCTATAGTGGATGACGTCATCGCGAGACCACGGTGGAATGATCGTGATTCGCTCCGCATCGACTCCTTTTGCCAGGATACGATTCCTCATAAAGCGATCTAATACTATTATTTCCGCCGCGTGTCGTAAGCTGTAGTTCAGCAATCGTTTGAGAGAATTGGAGGTAATAGAATTTTGCTTGAACCATCCCGCAGCAATCGCTTCGTCGGGATTTAGATCCATCACCCAAAAACAGAACCGCCCGCCTTTGAGTCGCACGAAAAGCGCCGCGAGAAATGAGATCAGCGGTGGTGACGTGAGCGCTACCACCACGTCAAAGCGATGAAGGATAAGCAAACGGAAGGCACAGAAGCCCAGGAAGCTCGCAAAATTTAACGCTCGTCGCCACTTAGTCTGCTTACCGAATGCTAAAGACGGTATGCGGATAATGGTGATGCCCTCCCACGCTTGTTTTCGGGGAAAGCGAATGCTTGGATCGTCGTACCCGCGATCGCCGGTAACCACAGTGACAGCATGTCCGCGCTTGGCAAGTTCCATCGCAAGATCAGTCAGGTACTGAGCTGTGGAAACCACGTCGGGATAGAAACACTGATTTAAAAGGAGAATGTTCATCGCCTGGCTGAGTGCTGATTACTGTCACTGTGCTCTTTGAAATACGCCACTGTCTTTTCCAAGCCTTCACGGAGGGGAATCGTTGGGTTCCAACCAAGCAATGTCTGGGCGCGGGTAATGTCGGGCTTCCGTTGCCGCGGATCGTCCTGAGGCAGAGATAGATATTTGAATCCCGAGTCTGATCCGCAGATCCTCATCACCTCTTCCGCTAATTGCTTAATTGTGAATTCGCCAGGATTGCCCAGATTGACAGGCTCATGGACACCTTCTGTATTCATGAGTCTGATCAAAGCCTCGATTAAGTCGTCGACATAACAGAAAGATCTCGTTTGCTGGCCCTCGCCATAAAGAGTCAGTGGTTCACCGCGCAACGCCTGTACAATGAAGTTCGAAACGACTCGGCCATCGTTTTCCAGCATGCGTGGGCCATAGGTATTAAAAATCCGCGCGATCCGGATGTCGACATTGTTCTGACGGTGGTAGTCCATCATCAGCGTCTCAGCCAAACGCTTTCCTTCGTCGTAGCATGAGCGAAACCCTATCGGGTTCACGTTGCCCCAGTACTCCTCCGGCTGCGGATGAACCATTGGATCCCCATAAATCTCCGAAGTGGATGCCTGCAGAATTCGGGCGCGCACTCGCTTGGCGAGGCCTAGCATATTTATCGCGCCCATAACGCTCGTCTTCACTGTCTTAACCGGATTGTACTGGTAATGAATCGGAGATGCTGGGCAGGCAAGGTTATAGACCTGATCCACTTCCAAAAGGATGGGCTCGATGACGTCGTGGCGCACAAGTTCGAAGCGCGGGTTACTAAGCAAATGGAGGATGTTTTCTCGCCGGCCGGTAAAGAAATTGTCGAGACAGATCACATCATGTTCCTGGGCAATTAGTCGCTCACAGAGGTGGGAGCCGAGAAAACCCGCTCCGCCGGTTACCAGGATTCGCATTTGTTGTTCTCCTATACTGTTACCCGAGTTCAGCACTTATCTTCTGATGCAGTAATTGCCAAGATAAAGAACGTCCATCCTGGTCTTGAGGAAGCATTCGATTGCCTGACGCGGTGTGCATACAATAGGCTCGTTTTCATTGAAGGACGTATTGAGTACCAATGGGACACCGGTTAACGCGTAGAATTCCGAGATAAGCTGGTGGTACCGTTCATTGAGTTCACGCGACACGGTTTGTAAGCGTCCGGAGCCATCGATATGTGTCACTGCGGGAATCTCCGCGCGTCGTTCGGGTTTGATCTGATAGACCATTAACATCGTCGGCGCGGGATGACTCTGTTCAAAATACTCGTCAACGTGGTCAGCCAGTATCGACGGTGCAAACGGACGAAACGCCTCGCGCTTCTTAATTCGCTCGTTGAGAACATCTTTCATCTCTGCCCGCCGTGGATCTGCCACTATCGAACGATTGCCGAGAGCGCGAGGTCCAAACTCCATTCTTCCCTGGAACCATCCAACCACTAATCCCGCGGCAATGTCCTGCGCCGCGCGCTTTGTTAACTCCGCATCGGTTAGAGCGTCGTTAAGCAGCTTGCTAGTCTCCAACTCGACGCGTATTTCATCGTTGGAAAACTCCGGACCGGAATACGCGCCCTCCATTACTTCGCGGCGCTCGCGTTTCAGAATCCCACTGTGGATCTGATAGCAAACACCAATCGCAGTGCCGGCGTCGCCGGCAGCAGGCTGAATGAAGATCCGTCGAAAAGGAGTATTGAGTAGGATCTTGCCGTTCATCACCGAGTTGTAGGCCACGCCACCAGCAAGGCCCAGGTCAGTCAGTCCGGTTTGCTCGTGCAGATGATTCAGCAGATGAAAGGCTACCTCCTCCAAACGCAATTGCAGACTCGCGGCGATGTCGCACTCGCGATCCGTTAAGCGTGTCTCGGGCGTACGGGTCGGGCCAAATGTGCGCGCAAACTCATCGGAAAATATGCGACCGATAGCGGGCGAACCTTGATCCCAAGTCATTTCCACACCCTCCGAGTGGTGCCGGAAGTAGTCTAGATCAAGACGAAACTGGCCGGCCTCTTCAGTGCGAATAATGTTGCGAAACTCATGGATGAAACGAGGCTGTCCATAAGGCGCGAGACCCATTATCTTGCCTTCATCGCCATAGTGCGGGAACCCCAGAAACTGTGTTGTGGCGGTATAGAGGATCCCGACTGAATGGGGAAACTCTACCTGGCCCATGACCTCAATCGAATTCCCATCTCCGACAGCCCACATTGTCGAGATGAAATCACCGAAGCCGTCGAGAGAGAGCAACGCGGCGCGCTCAAAGGGCGAGACGAAGAAAGAGCTGGCGAGATGGGCCCGATGATGCTCGATGTTGTGAAACCGGGCGCGCAAACACCGCTTCGCAACGCCCAACTGCCGTGCGAGTTCGTCTTTCAGATCGCGAACCCTGGCTGCGTTTCCAAGACGGACTTGAATCTGCCCAAAGATTCCGCGGCCATTTCCGTTCTCCAGTTCGTCCTCTGCTATCGTGGTCACTGTTTTCTGCCGGTTTCCCAGCGCCATCTGCTTCGCGGCTCTCGTCGCTGCAAAAAGGATTTTCTTGTGCAGATGTGCCGACGGATCGCGAGAGATGCCGATATGCTCAACCTCCTCGATGCCAATACCTGCCATTTTCAGACAGTAACCAATCGCCTGGGAGGGAAACCCCGCGCAGTGCTTCAATCGATTGAAACGTTCCTCTTCAACTGCAGCGATTATTCTGCCATCTTTTATGATGGCAGCCGAAGCGTCGCCGTGATAAGCGTTGATACCAAGTATGTACATGAAATCTGGTGGGTATTGGATGAAGCCGATTATGGCTCGAGGGATTTAGAGTTTTGTGCATTCCGCTTTGAACTTTGGCGGTGAATCCTGTGTGTTGAAACTTCCGACTGGAGCTTTGGGCTTTGAGATTACTGCCTGACCTGCTGCCGAGTGCTCGAGCAAGTATAGCGAGAGCATCAACTCAGCCAAGGCGCGCTGAAAGGCATAATAGAATCCCGCCCAGCCATCTAAAACTCCGCCGCGCAGGACGAGGCAGTAGAAGAGCATCGCGGGTGGAGCTATGATGCGCCAACGTCGGATGCGATCGGTCCAGCTCAGACTGATCGGTTGCGATGCGAGCAGCTTCTTAGCTTCGAGTTCTGTATAGCGAACCTGTGATTGAAACCAGCGACTGAGTGGTTTGCGATCGTCGTGCAGAATCGGTGAACGCAAATTCCCGACGGTTCCAGTCAACTGAAGTTTCTGTGTGTGTCCGTCCTGCGTATAGGAAGCGTGTTCACGACGGTAAAGCACAGTAACAGGAGGATAGATCCCGCTTCTCAATCGTTTCCCATTTACGCAGTAGACAAACCTGGCGCGGTAACCTGCAACGTGCGAGGGAGGCCGCAGCAGGTTGAGTTCGGCGGTGAAATCTTCGCTAATGACGTAATCTGCATCAAGAGCGAGAATCCACGGGGTGGTTATTCCGGTTTCCCATGCGCCAAAACTCCACTGCCTCTGATGTGAATCAAATGCGCGCCGGTAGAAGCGTACGCTGGGAAAGCTGGACGCTATGTCGACCGTTTCATCATCGCTAAAAGTATCAACCACAACAATGTCTCGAGCCCAACGCAACTGCTCCAACGTGCGGCCGATATTCGAGGCTTCGTTGTAGGTAAGAATCAGTGGAGTGATTTGCTCAAGCATGGACGATCACCTGCGATTGTGGTTGAGCGCGCTCGGCCAAAAGCTGAGAGTAGACGAGTATTAATTGGCCGGCGATGTTGCGCCAGGTAAATCTCCTCGAGAACTCTTTCCCCGCTAGTCCGCGACGTGCCCTTTCAGCGTTAGAACAAAATATCTCCTTTAAGACAGCTTCGATAGACGCCTTTTCAACGTCGGCCAGCCAACCGGCTCCGGCGTTGAGAATATCCTCCGCCAGATGCACATGGGGGCTGACAAGCACAGGAACACCGAATGCCATCGCCTCCATCACGCATAGCCCAAAGTTTTCGTGATAAGACGGAAGGGCCAGGAGTGAAGCTTGACGCAAGAAAGCGTTCTTCTTTTCACCCTCAAGCCAACCAGGGAATAGCACTGAGTTTTCCAGACAGTGCGTCGCCACTTTTCTTCTCAATGCTCCTACATACTCTTCTGGCCCTTCTCCGGCGAAGACCAAGCGCCAGTTGGAAAACTCTGCCTGCTTAACAAGAGGTAAGAAGGCGTCGAGTAAAGCATCGAGGCCCTTAGTTGGCAGCAGTCTGGAGAGCACCAGTACATAACGATTTGTGGCTAGTTCAGGAAATTCAGTCGCGAAACGGTCCTGTTCGAAGTCTGTGTCGTCGAATTCTGCATGGATGCCAAGCGGCACTACTGTGCCATGAGCTAAACCGAGAGACTGCTCAGTGGCTTCTTGTTCAGCAAGCGATGTGTAGTGGACTGCCGCTGCATCGGCGAGCATGCGTCTGCCTGCCAGGCGCCAGTACATCGTTTTGCGGAACGATTTCTGTTTCATGCTCCACGGATCGAGGGTGCCCAGCGGTCTCACAATGTAAGGGACGCCCTGGTTGCGACAAGCGCGTGCGGCTGCAATGGAAGCGTGATTGAAAACAGCATGAATGTGAACCAGCGCAAAGTCTCTTACATTTGCATTCAGCCACACCATAAGCGGTCTCGAATATTTGAAAGAATTGCCCAGCTGCGCCCGGAAAAATATTGCATGTATACCTTTGTACTTGACAGGTGTTCCCATTGGAATCTGCTCGCCGTTGAGACCCTCATCCGTAGTGGCGACCAAGACCTCAGTTCCCTGCTCTTGCAGAGCCCTGCACATTGGGACGATCGCCAGACCTGGTCCGCCGGAACGTTCTGAAACGGAAGGAATGACATGAAGGACACGCATCAAGGATATTCGCAGATTAGTTCGTGACTCCGTTGAGGTCACACCATTTTGCGAGAACGTAGAGAGCCCAGGGACGCGACCAGCCCACCGCTTTGGGGCGATGCAAGAAGCGCTCCCACACCTTTGCTACCGTATCAAACTCAAGACCAGTTCTTTTCAGTTGTTCCTGGTTACCGAGTACCGATGAGATTTCATCGCGCAAGCACGACTGCATCCAACCTTCAAGCGGCAAAGTAAAACCCATTTTTGGGCGCGCAAGGAGATCTTGCGGCAGTAGGTCGGATACTGCGTCCGCAAGCAGCGGCTTCGGCCTCTGTCCACTGTCGTTGTTGAGTTTCCAGTCACCTGGTAGTCCGAGCACGTAACTCACGACCTCGACGTCGACGAACGGAACACGCACCTCCAACGAGTGCGCCATACTCATGGAATCCGTGTCGCGGAGAAGCGTGTTTGCCATGTAACCCTCTAACTCAAGTTGAGAGATCGCGTTGACCGGATCGAGTGAAGTTCGAGTTTCTGCCTGGGTTTTGAAGATATGCTCTGTTGCCAATTGGGATGTGTTCTGTTTCGGGGAGGCAGCCTCGTGTAGTTTCAGATTCGAAATGCGAAATCCAAAATCCGATATCCTGTGTACTTCGTCAGGCGCAAAGAGCTGGCGCGTAATGGTGTAGACATCAAGAGGCCGGCCCTTGCTTGCAGCCAGTTGCCAGAATTTCTTACGCTGCACCGAACCATTTAAGGCCCCCTTCCCGACTCCCGATACTGCTCGCAAGAGACCTTTTGTTGGACCGGAGATCGACTGGAGTTTGAGCGCTCGCCTGAAACTCGGGTAACCGCCAAAAAGTTCGTCGCTCCCCAATCCGGAAAGCGCCACAGTAATACCCGTCTCCTTCACCGCTTTTGAAACCACGTAGGTGTTGAGACCGTCTATCGTCGGCTGATCGAGACTACCGAGGGCATCCGGCAGCATTTTGAGCAGCCGATCCTCTCCCAGGTGAACCTCGCAATGATCTGTGTGAAACTTTTCCGCTACCAGTTGGGAGTGGTGTGCTTCGGTAAACCTCTCATCATCGAAAACAACACTGAAGGTCTTGGGCCTTTCTTTGCTGACGCGGCTCATCAAGGCAACCAACGCGCTGGAGTCCATTCCTCCAGAAAGAAACACGCCAAGAGGTACGTCGCTCACCAAATGCAGTCTTACTGACTCTTCCAGCTGCGAACGCAACCTGGCAACCGCCTCGCCACGAGATTTACCATTCCTGGCTCGCGTGCTTTCCGGAGCCGAGGTTTGAAATTCGAAATTCGCGAGCCGCAATCCCTCATCAGCATCCGCACGCACGCAGAGATAATGACCAGGCAGCAACGAACGCACGCCTTCGATGATTGTTAACGGAGTCTGCACCGAACCGTAGGTCAGATACGAAGCCACGCCTTTGCTGCTGAGTTTCCGTGGTACGAGTCCACTCGCAAGCAACGCGCGGACTTCCGAAGCGAATAGAAATGATTTCTGCGTTCCTATCTTTGCATTGCGCAGTTCGGAATCCGAGTCTCCGGCGTAGTAGTAGAGCGGCTTAATTCCGAACCGATCGCGGGCCAGAATTAACTCCTCTTTACCGGCATCCCAGATCGCCAGCGCAAACATGCCACGTAACTTCTCAAATGCGCCAATTCCCCATTTGCGGTATGCGCGTAAGACAACTTCCGTGTCGGTGTTTGAACGCCACGGTCCAAAATCATCGCCAATCTCTCGTCGCAGTTCACGGAAGTTGTAGGTCTCTCCGTTGTAACTAATCCGATTTCCCGTTTCCGGATCGTACATCGGCTGATGTCCGGCACTTGTCGGGTCAATGATGGCAAGCCGCGTGTTGCCCAGGTACACCTGAAGCAGTTCGGATTTCGAATTACAAGGGTGTCGCTTCAGTCCTCCGGTTCTCTCGTCTGGATCTGCACGCAGTTCGACGTGAGCGATTCCGTCGTCGTCAGGTCCGCGATGGCGAAGAGCCCGATTCATTCGCACCATCGCAGCGCGCAAGACATCGGAATTTGAGTTGCGCAATTCGGAATCGCCGCCAATAGAACTCGACGAGGAATCCGCACTTCTCATGATTCCCGATATGCTACACATTTTAGTTTTTAGTAACCGCCACCTTGAACGGGAAGCTAATTTCCAGTCTTTCACTGAGACTGCTGGCGTCGCCACACTCAACTACAGAACAGGAAGCGGTAGCGACCTGGCCGTTTCAGTGCCACTCAACTAAAGCTTGTGTGTGCGAAACGGCCAGGTCGCTACCGCTTCCTGTTCTGTAGTTGAGTGGCAAACCGCCCTGCTACAAAACTGCTGAAGCTTCCAACACCTTACGCGCATGTGGGGCCTGGACACGTTCAAGAATCCGACGACAAGCTTGCTTCACTTCATCGACTTCGATCTCTTTCAGGCAGCGCATTCCTTCGGTGATGCAAACTTTCAAGAAACACCCTTCGCAAGGTAAGCTGCGCCTCAACACCACGTGTCCTTCCCCGTAGGGGTTCCAATGGCCGGGCCAGTCCTGAGCGCACATAACCACTACGCAGGGCGTGGCCACAGCCGCCGCGAGATGCATAGTACCCGTATCATTACCAACATACATCGCGCATCGCGACAGGGCGGCAGCAGCTTGTCGTGGCGACAATACACCAGCCGCGTTAGTCCCTTTGCCCCAAATTCCGATCAGTCGATCTGCTGGGTCACGATCCTCAGGACCGCCAAAGACGATCGGATGGATGTTGCGCTCCTGAATCAATCCGCATCCCAGTTCGGCGAATCTCTCTTCAGGCCACACCTTTGACGGCCATTTGCTGCCAGGCCCGAATCCTACTAGCTCGCCTAAAGATCTGGCTGGCGCATGTTCGCTGAGCCAGGAATCTGCCGTTCGCCTCTCTTCGATGCTAAGAATAAGATCAATCCTGGCCTCACCCGGTGGTGGAACAGGGATACCACTTTTCGAAAGCCTGCTTAGCAGATGATCCGCTTCATGCTTGACCTCGGGCAGCGGACTGGTGCGGGGCTCTAGCGGTTCAAACCCTTCATTACCAATCACGGTCCGGATACCCGCCAGGCGAAAGAAGAATAGGTCGCGGCGAACGTCGGCGGTGCTGCGAATGCGGGGAGCAAGATAGACCAGCAGGTCGAAATGCGCTCGACGTAGCCGAGTTAACAAACGAATCGTCACCAAAAGGTTTGACCGCGAATTACCAGAAGGGTAAGAGAGCCATTCATCAATCAAGCCGGCGGGCAAGGTTTGTCGAGGTGTAACATGGCGCGCCTCTGAATCCACGTTGCCAAGCAAGGCGATGTGCGCAAAGGGAAAAGCCTCGCGTATGGCGCAGAACGAGGGTAACGCGATCAGCGTATCTCCGAGTTCGCCAATACGGAAGATGAGAATGCGCTCTTTTGATTTTTTAGAACGTCTATAAGTCAAGGTCTAGTCTGCTATGGAGGGTTCTATTGACTGTGGGTTATAACGAGGTTAGCTCCCTCTGCACGTAAGAACGGAGAGATCTTATTGATGGGCTGCTTGCGCCGCCAGCGAATGATAGGTAGTAGTACTAGAAGACTAAGACCTACTTGCTGCACAATTCCGCCAAGATAAGTGGCCATTTGAGATTCGACTCCGAGCATCTGGGGCAACAGGGCTATCCCCAGGCTGCTCATCAACAGCCCGGAAGATTTGCTCAAGAAAGCGCTTTGATAGAAATCGAAAAACATTCCCAAAAGAAACATTATTCCTATCACGCCAAGCCAGCCAAAGTTGATAAAGGCTTCAGCGAGAACGCCCACGCCAATAGCGACTGTGTCGAGGTCTTCTGGGTCGGTAACACCATAAGCAACCTGATAGAAGCGGTTGGCTTCGCTGACAGAAGGCTTGTCTGGCCAAAGAGCTCTGGGGATGAAAGTGATGAAAAGATAACTGTAGAGCTTGCCGTATTGATAAGGAACCACATCGGGCGTTTGCTCCAAGACGTTCGCTGACTGCGTAAGAAGGGAAACTCGTGAAACACTCTGATTCAAGAGCCCGCGCAACTCCGCACCCGATGGATCTCCGAGAGCGGTACCCCATTTCTCGAGAGAGGTGTTGACCCAGAATGATACCCGCTCCAAATGGCTGGCCTGCGTTTGTTGCGACCAATAGACACTCCGAAAATCCTCCTTGCCGACCTGAAAGAAGAGAGTGAATAGAAGCACAATTATGACGGCCAATCTCGGAATTCTGTTGCGCTCAGCAACGTAGGTTGCGGCACAAATGATCATAATTGAGGCGGCAGAACCTAGCCATCCGGAAGAGAGACCGGCAAATAACCTAACGAACAAGAACCCGAAAACAAGGAGCTTGTCCAATCTTGAAGCTTCGCCGCGAAGGTAGATACGAAACATCAGAGTGAAGCCGAGCAAGGGTATAAACGATAATGCCAGAACGATCACTTGCCGGCCTCCCTCGCCCAGAACATATGTTGATGGTTCGAGCACCCCCAGCAACGCGCTACTCGCCAACAGCACTCGTAGGTAATTGCGGGATCGATCCAGATTGATCTCAGGCAGGTGGTGAGGCACAAGCACGCCGCCGAGCCGGGCTTTCGTTCCCAGCCATAAGCATAAGACACCGACCAGGCACATAAGCAACGCGCGAGACAGCATTTCCACTTCGGCATCACGGCCGAAGATGGTTCTGGCGACGGGTATGGTCAGCTCACCCCAAAACAACGCCAGCGCGTAATAAACCCAGTACATCAAAGAGATCATGGCGAATACCGGCAGGTCGTTAATCTTGCGCTGGCGCCAGCTGGCGTAGGAATACCAGGGAATAACGAGCAAAACTAGACAGACGGATAATTGCCAAGTGCTGATCGGGTTCAAGCGCGTGAACCAGAGAAGAATTGTAAAGGCAAGGGGAGGCGCCACGATGCTTGCAACTCTCAAGAATATTGGCCTTAGTGGCTTTTGAGAATTCATTAGAGTTTAGTGTCCAGTATCGCTTGGACCAGACTATTCACTGCCGTGTCCACGGAAGATACTTGCGCTTTCTCTTTTGCTTTCTGACCCATGGCTGAAAGACGAGAAGGCTCTGCGGCATATTTTGTAATGAGCTCCGCCAGCTTGCTCGTTTGTCCCATTGGGAAAACGGCGCCGGTTATATCCTGCACGATCAAATCAGGACCACAGCCGACGCGGTCGGTCACAAAACAAGGAAGGCTGCACGCCATTGCTTCGTTGACAACCAACCCCCAAGTCTCGCCACCATCGGACGGAAGAATCAGTGCGTCAGCAGCAACATACGCACGTGGAATCTCGGACTGATTAAGAAACCCTGCAAACATAATGGGAAAGTTCTCGATCGTGGTTAGCTCTTCACACGCGCTGCGTAGTGGTCCATCGCCTACCATGAGTCCGCAAATCGTGGCATCCGATTGCGCAGCGGCGCCAATTGCCTTCACAAAATCCAGAGGCCTTTTCTTTTCAATAAATTTTCCCGCAAAGAGAAAAACTGTCGAGCCGTCCCGAATTCCCCAACGCCCGCGCAAGTCCTGACGCTCAGGGAGAAGCTTCCTAGACTCCGCTAAGAAAAACTCTGAATCCACAGCGTGCGGTACGATGTATGTGCGCTCTGGAGCTGCGCCGTAATGAAGAAAGTAGTCTCGTGACCATTTACCCACTGCCAAACACGCATCCAACTTGGGAATGAACCATCGATATAACGGCCATTTAGCAGCGCGTTTCACGCTCGAACGATCCGTGTGCAGATTCGAATCGCTTCGCATCATCACAGGAGTCTTTGTTTTCCAGCAAGCCCGCATGGTTTGCCAGGCACTCTTGTAATGCCAGCCGTTGATCACTACTGCATCAAACTTTTCTTCCTCGATGAGACTTCTGATTTCCGGAGTGTCTAGCCCGGAAAACTCATTGAGTGTCGGTTGGGCTGCCTCATTTTTTAGAAAGCGATGGAGATAACCTTCAAGCAACGAAATGTCCCAGTCGAATTCCACGCCAAAGCCGGCAGTTGCCTGTTCCTTAGGAGTAGCTTGGTGACAAAAGAAGACATGGAGATCGATGTGAGGATGCGCAGCCAGCGCTCGGAACCACGCTGAGTGGTACTGGATCGGGTGAGTTGTTACTATGGCCAGCCGAGTCACAGTGACGGTTGCACCCTGAATACTGCCAAGGAGTCAATAGAATTCATTTGCTCAATGCTGCTCATTTTCGGGATATCACTATCGTAGAACTGCATACTCCTTCCAACTCTCTCTTAGTGACTTGAATAGCAGTGGCCTCGACTCCTGGCAATACTCTGCAAGCATTAAGAAGCGATTTCACTAGTTCTTTCCCAAAGCCTCCAACCAACAAGACTTGATGTTCGCTGACGAATACCTCTCCTGGTAACGTTTGAAGGCCTGTTGACTGCAGTGGAGTCTAAGATTGGCGTCCATCAATAGTCGGTTGATGTTTTTCGCAAAAGCGAGCGGGTGTTCGTCGTCGCAAATCAAACCGGTCTCCTCGTGGACCATGATTTCCTGAAAAGCTCCGCTGCGAAAACAAATTGACGGAATGCCAAGGGACATTGCCTCAACGAGTCCGACGCCAAATGATTCGTGACAGCGCGAAGGCGGACTCGGGTGCACATACAAGTGAGCTCCCCTCAGGAATTGGCTCACATCGTCCTGATATCCCCACCACCTTACCTTACAACCATTTCCGATTTCCTGGTTTTCCAACCTCCGCCGCAAGAGTGGATCGTCACACCCTCCCACAATATTGAGAACCAGATTGTCGTGGGATTCGGCAAGCACGTCGAACGCGTCAAGAAGGATGTCCACGCCTTTATGACGAGCAACCTGTCCTACAAAGAGAATACTTCGCCTGCCGTTGTCAGCATCCCGGGGCTGCTGTCGAATAAGTCTGGACTTTACGGACATCGGAACCGGAATAACATGGTGACTCTTTTTTTCCAGGTAGATATTCGCATCGATGAGAGCGTTATATCCCAGAGTCGTATTGTGTATGAAGTCGGTAGCAACAGCGTATGCTGCCTTTTTGCTGGTTGAGGACCCCGTAACAAGATCGTGAAAGTGGTAGATAATGCGCTTGCCCCGTAACCGGTGCCGCAACGACGCCAACAGGGCAAAGTAAAAATAGTTGACGCCGGGAATATAGATAAAGTCTTTCCCCCGCGCAGCTCTCCAAACATCCCTATTGCCGCGCAGCATGGCGAACGACATCGACCAAACGTCTCGCAGCGATTTTGGCTTGCCGATCCTGGGCCAATCGGTCCAATCACTGAAAAATGAATGATCCAAGCCGCGCCTCTGGATCTCCTTGAGGATCGGAAGGTCTAGACGTTTCGTTGTGTAAGACATTAGAAAATGCGGCTCGACTTCAGGTCGCAGCAGGTCAAACGTCTCGATGACGGCGCGCTCCATCCCATATATTTCTGCGCCGGCATTGGCTAAGACCAAAACCCGAATAACGTTTACTTTCAACGATGCTTTACTCTCGCATCAAAAACTGAACAGAGAGAAGCGGTCATCGAACGAGCGGTATAGCGCCCGAATTCCTTCCAATCAGTTTTCGCACTTACAGGCTGATTTTCTAACCATTGGCTCTCAATTCGCAGGGCAATCTCGCTCTCCTGCTCATCCCCGCTGAATGTCACGAGCGTTCCCGCTCGCGTTTCTCTGACGATATCGCACACGGAACTCTTTTTGTGAACGATAACCAGCAACGGCTTGCGCGCCAGGATATAGGGAAATATCTTTGACGCCGTGTAGGAAGGATCGTCAGAACCGAATATCAAGAGCGCATCCGCATCAGTCAACAATTTCAAAGTAGTGAGAAACGGCAAACGATCTGTTCTCTCATCGACTATCCCGTTAAAATCAAACTCCGCCGCAATTGGCTCAACCGTCTTTCGAGCTCGCGCTGCATTGGCATAGTCAGTACCAACAAAATGAATCCTGAGTTTGCTCCTCAGCCGTGGCTCCTGTTGCAGTCTCCATTGCAGCGCGATGAAGAAGGAACGAATCGACTTTTGCATGATCACGCCTGTGGCGCCGGCATAAACCCAATGAGTAAATCCGTCGTTGCGCATAAACACTTCGTGACCTATTTCTAATGCCTTTGCGAATTCGAAGTCTCTTTCGGAAGCTGCAAATGGAAGAACGGTAAAGTCTTTTGCATTCAATTCGGGGTAGCGTGCCCGCAACTGCTCAGGATAAGAAGGAGACACAGCGATGATGTGGGAGGCTTCGCGAACCACGCGCGGCTCAAGCGCACGTCCCAGCATATTTGAAAAGGCATACTTCGCCTTTCCACCAGGCGGTCTCAAGGCGCTGCCTTTGTAATAGTCAGTCAGCCAGGGATCTTGGAAATCAATTATGTATGGAACATGAAATCGCTTTCGCCAAACAGGACCAAGAGTCATAACCGGAAACATACTCGTGGAAAAGAAAACCAGATCGAACAAGCGGCTCGAGAGAAGTTCGTTTCCTTTGGAGCGCAGATACGGCAGGCTGCGAAGAGCGAGGTTGCCGACGCCAACCCGCCTTGTCATGCTCGTGGGCAGCGCCCTTACACGGTGAACCTCAGCGTCGCTGGGAATTGTGGACAGCAATGATTCGTCGCGACTGTTGTCCGAGAATTCCGGGTCTACGGCCAGCACTACTGGTTCCCAACCAAGCTCACGAAAGTAGGGCAGGGCCATGCGAACGCGCTGGTGATCCGGCGCATTAATAGGCGGAAAATGCGGGCTAACAATGAGAACTGACTTATGCGGCATTCTGGACTATTGCGGTCGGGCTACAAGATGGCAAACCTGGAAAGGTAAATTCTGTTCTTTAATCGCTTGCCTTTCGAAGAATCTAACAACGTAGCCGAGGCCTTCAACTAAACGCGTGCATTCTTTAGCTAATGCCTCGGAATGGGCCTCAATAAACAGGATTGGTCTATTTGTTTGCAGTGTTTTCTTGGCACCTAGAAGCACCTCAACCTCAGCGCCTTCGACATCGATCTTCATTACCTGCGGACTTGGATGGGAGCCTTCGGAGATTACGCGGTCGATCGTCTTGAGCGGAACCTTTAGCACTCCCGACGTTGGCTGGTCGGATTGAAAGCTGCTCGATGCCAGCTTTCCCATGCTGCTGTCTGGCATAACGTTGAATTCTGCGATGCCGTTCTCACTCCCCACTGCCACTTGCTCGAACGTGAGGGGTAAACCAGGGTTGTTCGCGAACAGCCGCTGAAGCTGTGCGCAGTTTTCCGGAAATGGCTCAAACGCGACAACGTGGCTCGCGCCAGCGAGTCCAAATACCCCGCTAAAGAATCCTCGATAGGCCCCAATGTCGTAGCAAACGTCTCCGTGGTTAACTGAGTTCGCTACGGCTTTAGCCAGTTCTGTTTCGTAGGTACCTGTCCAGATTGCTTTGTCAAAAGGCAGGCTGATCGGATAAACCAACCCCTTCGCTGGGCCGGCATTGATGATGTGCAAGAACTCCCTCCCTGAGAGAAACGTGCGAAAGAACAATCGCTGTGCTCCTGCGACGAGGGGTATATGCTTGATCCAATGACGTGCCTGCCACGGAATCAGATTCACACTACGCTCGAGAACCCTGCTAGTCATGATTAGTCAACCCCCCTCCAACGAGCGAGTGGCTAAGCAATTGATCAATCGTGCGAAGCAAAGTTCTCGACTCTTCTTCCCAGTTAAATCTTGTCTCGGCAAGACTCCACGCCTGTAACTTCATTGTTTCAATTCTCCGCCGATCGCATAGGAGATGGTTGAGTTGCGAGGCCAGCCCTGCTACATCGCCATCAGGGAAAAGAAAGCCACAGCCTGGCGCCTCAGCCAACAATTCCCGGTGGGCAATTGTGTCTGACAAAGCGAGCGCCAGTCCCGCCATCATGCCCGTAAATACCTTGTTGCCGAGCGCCATCTGATTAAAGAGATCACTTCCCGGCTGAGTACCCAAGAGAATGTCATGCTCAGCGGCAAGCCTAACCATTTGACCCGGTTCAGCCCGAGGAAGTATCTGCAATTGATTGCTGAGTCCAAGCGCGCTGGCGCGATTGCGCAGATCAGAAATAAAGGCCTTGTCCGACTTTCCCCTAAGGGTAAGTCGCGTCGGTGTTTTGAGAAGTGGCATCGCATTCAATACTTGATCCGCCCGAGAGTGCACACCAATAGTTTGACCAAACCAGTAGAGACTAACCTCACGCGAAGGTTGTCGATCCGACGGAGAAGCGAGCCCCTCACGTTCAGCGATTCTTGATGTATTTTGAAGAACGATAGGTGTGCGAGCCAAGCCGTTTGTCTCTTGCAACCGATTTGCGGCAGCAGTCGACATGGTGGAAATGTAATTGCAATGTTTGAGATAACGTCTTTCAATTTGGCGTGCGAGTTTGACAGGTTCGGTGGAGCAGTCGGCTAACAAATCCTGAGCGTCTAGCCCAACCCTTGCTTGATGCTTGTTTGCCGCCCACCACGCCGCAGGCAGTGAATTGTGTTGATAGGCTATGAACACGTCAGCGGGTTCTTTAGCTGCCATGACAGCCAGTTCGGGATTTGCATAGCCATAGGCGCGTGAAACCAAATCTTCGCTCGGCCATACAGTGGCAAGAGCCGCGGCTATCCGGCGACGCGCTCTGATGTAATTCCAACTCGGCGTGCCATTGCTGCGATGTGAAAAACTGACCGGCTCATACTTCCAGTTCGCAACCTTCGTAAGACTCGTGTCATGACCGATTAGACCAGGTATGAGCTGAGCAGCGACTACCCTAACGTTATGGCCAGCCTCAGCCAGAATGCCGGCATCTCTTACGAGACGTGGGTTCGCGGATGGTTGCCCATGACTTACTAAGCAGAGATAAGGCATTTACTGATTAGAACATTCTCGCGCTGGTTGTCCTGAGTAGTCTCAAGCTTTCGCGAGAACCATGAAGAGATTATGAAGGTCGTCTTGTTCGGAATACGACTCTGTATCCGTCGGGAAAACTACTGGCCGGTAACGTCTCACCAGATTCAACACCCCTAACCGGCGTAAAGCATTTCTTAGTGGCGCTTTGGAGTCCGATTTCACCGCAGACTGAATGCCGTCGCCACAACCCGTCAGGCTAACTATAGGGATAAGTCCCACCTTTGAGGCGTAGTGACTGAGCGATTGCGAGTTGAAGAAATAAAGATGCTCAAGACTTGATTGGAAACCCGACCAACGATGTGGGCCGACTCTTTTTCCACAATTGTAGTTTGGTGTCGTGATAACTAATCGGCCGCCTGGCTTCAAATGAACCGCGAGGCCGCGAAGAAATGCCGCCGGGCTTTCAACATGTTCAATGACCTCGAAGGCGAAGATTATGTCAAACTGTTCTTGCTCGCCTAATGCCGAAAGATTACCTTGGCGAAAGTTGATGCGCGAATAGCGACGTGATGCACTGGCAATTGCCTCAGCGGCCAGGTCGATCCCAATAACGTTCGCCGCTTTGTTCGCAATTAGCTCGCAAAACTCTCCCGTAGCACAACCGATCTCCAAACAGTTTTGCCCTAGAACATCCACATAGGGAGAGGCTAATCGAAGTTTGGATTCGGCGGCTTTAGCGAGCAACTTCTTGTTTGCCTCACCAAGATAATCGTTGTACCCGTAATGCAGCGCTTCTTCAGTAATCTTCAAATTCTTACTAAAATATTTTCCATCATATAGACTCTGAACCAGGTCTGGGGTTGGCTTTGAATTCAAGTAACACAATGCGCACTCAAGGCATTCCACAACGCGCAGTCCGTCGGGACGGATAATCACCGGCCGAGTACGATTGCTTCCACACAGGTCGCATGCAACTGAATTAAGTCCGCCGGGGTCCAGGGCTAACATTGAGCTTCCGCCCCTCGTTTCAGTAGTGAAAAGTACGTGTAGACTCCGACGGTCAACAGATGGAACGTGTACGAGATCAGGATTGCGAAGGCGAGGCCTATCGCGCCATGGGCCACGAACAGCCAGCTGGCGCAAATCATTGTGCACCCCCACAGCAGATTTAGGAGCATGCCCCACCACATGCGGTCTTCGCTGGCAATCGCCTGTCCGATGACACCAATGGTTGCTGTGAGCACGGCCGAAAAGCTGAGAAGAACAAGAACGCGGTAATTTGATCGAAAACCGTTGCCGTATGAAGCCATAATGAACGGAGCGAACAAAGAAATGACGATTGCAAACGAAAGAGTCAGCGCGCCATTGAACCAAATGTTGTATAGGAGCACCTTTCGGTAGCGCAATCGGTCCCCTTCTCCGCGCAGGTTAGATAAGACAGGGAGAATAATCGCCTCCACCACGCCCGGCAAAAAAAGAATAGCTCCTCTCCATTGGTTGGCAGCGTTGAAGGCTCCCATCTCACCATAACCATTTGGTTGGTTGACCAACATTGCATTACAAATCCACGTAACAGGCCCGACCATTACCCCAGCTAAAACCGCAGGAGTTGAAAAGCGCCACAGAACCTTCAATTCTCTACCGGCGCCTGAAAACGAAACAGGCACGCCCGCGCGTTGCAATGCGGAACGAAGCGCGAAATGGTTTAGTGTCCAATTCACTCCCATGCTGACAACCAGGGCTACTATTGCTCCTCGCAATCCCGCGAGATAAACCCCAGTTACGATCAGCGGAAAATTTGCTAACCCCGCCAAGAGATTTATTCGTGCTATTGTTCTGAATTCTTCAAATCCAGCTAAGGCGCCTGTTTGTGCGCCGTTCAAAGCACCCAACAGCAGCATCAACGCACTTAGCTGTAAAGGGCCAACCAAAGTTGGCGCGGCAAGAGTGTGTGCGGAAAGCCATGGAGCAAACAGGATCAACAACAGCAGCATTAATAGGCCGGTGCCTAAGGAGACCATTGCTGAGAGGCCTATTATCCGACCAGTTTTTGCGGGATCAGAATCGCGAAACTCTGCCACGTATTTTGTGGCCGTAAGTCCGAGGCCAAAACCGGCGAAGACCTGAAACATTCCGACCGTGCTTTGTACAATGCCCAGTTTCCCGAATTCTTCCTTTCCCAACATCCGCGCAACAAGAATCGAGGCGGCAAGCGCCAGCACTCGCGAGATGACAGCCCCACTCAGGGACCAAAAGGCACCTTTGGTAAGCCTGTACCCGGTCGGCGAACTCTCGATCCATCGTGCGTACTTGCGCACGAATGAGGGTACAAAACTAATTGCCACTTCTTTGGCGCTCAAGGAGTCTCTGACTCTCTCAGCAGCTTCCTGCTAATAACTTCAAGAATGCGTTGACTGGCCTTACCATCGCCAAACGGATTCGTCGTGAGTGTCTCAAATGACCCCGCAAAGAGCTTTCGCGCCTCAGTCATGATTTTCTGCACATCGGTGCCGACCAGCATCGCGGTTCCAGAGTCAACAGCTTCAGGACGTTCGGTTGCGTCACGCATTACAAGAACAGGTTTGCCCGCAGAAGGCGCCTCTTCTTGAATCCCCCCTGAATCTGTCAATATGAACTTCGCGCGATCCATCAAAGCTACAAACTCAAGATAAGGAAGTGGCTCTACCAAGAGCACATTCTTGATATTGCTCAGCAACTCAAACACAGGTTTGCGTACATTCGGATTTAGGTGGACCGGGTAAACAAAGGCTGCGAGAGGAAACTCCCGAGCGAGCTGGCGAATCGCCTCGCAGATAGACTGAAAACCAGAACCAAAACTTTCCCGACGATGACTGGTGATAAGCACCAGTGGAGTTGACCGGTGACCATTCATCAACTCAGAAGGTAAACCGGTGATCGGAATCTGCCTGGCCCGCACGTTAGCCAACGCTAGCTCAATTGCATCAACACCGGTATTACCCGTGACAAAGATTTGTTCTTCAGCAATTCCTTCGCTCAGCAGGTTTTCTTTAGCCCAGCCTGTAGGCGCAAAGTGGTACTCGGTGAGTCGAGTTGTCAGGGCCCTATTGATCTCTTCAGGGTAAGGCGACAGTTTATTTCCAGTGCGCAGCCCAGCTTCGACATGTGCCACCGGTATTTGATTGTAAAACGCGGCAAGTGCTGCACAGAACGTTGTAGTAGTATCGCCCTGAACTACCACCAGATCCGGGTTATGTTCAGCTAGATAGTCGTTCAAACCTTTCAGCGCTTTTGCTGTCAAAGAAGCCAGCGCCTGATTTGGCTCCATCAAATCCAAATCTATGTCAGCCACGACACCAAAGACGGACAACACCTGGTCCAGTAGTTCTCGATGCTGGGCTGTTACGCAGACGTGCGGTAAGAGGGCTTCGTGACTGCGGATTCCCAGTATTACAGGACACAGTTTAATAGCTTCCGGGCGAGTGCCAAAAATGAAGGATATTCTTTTCAATACTGTCTACTTCGCTTGATACCCGTCTGCGGATCGCGCGTCACGAAATTTCACATTGCGGGGTTTCTGCGCAGGCCAGCGGAGAGCAGCGGTCTGGGATCATAATGCTCGGTGCTCATGGCTTCACCGCTCGTATCCCCGACGTTGAAGCATTAGCGTTGATTAAGGAATTATTCTGATAGGCAACTGAGATACAGATGGCGCGACGCCTCCAATGAGACTGCGCAAGAAACTCTTCCCGCCTGAAGTTGGCACGTCCACAATATCGTTAGGCAAGAGCGCGACATCGTCGGCGCGTTTCTTTTCGATCGCTGACAGGTCGACGATGATTTCCTTCTTCGTCATGCTGCCAGCTTCCTGGCGCACAACCCTCACTTTCTCTTTCTTTGAATCCTGTTTGACTCCGCCGGCCATCGCAATTGCTCGGGTCAAAGTGATCGGCTCCTTTAGCGCAATCGTCATCGGTGTGAATACGTTGCCAACCACATAGACCTGGTCGGCTTCCGGCAGCGTCACTATGTCGCCAGCCTCGAGATAAGGATTCGCTTTCGGATCACCCTGCAGCGTATCGCTCAATTTGTAAGTGGAGAATGACGCGGCGACGTCCTCGGTCCCGTCAGCTTGGTTACAAGGTGAGGGCGCAGTTGAATGAACAATGTGGATGCTTTGTCCCGCTTTGGCAGAGGGCCCCTTTGCGTATGTAAGGAGTTCGAGTAAGCGTATGCTGCGCTGCAGTTCGAAGCGGCTCTGCTCGTTCACAGAACCGATTATGGCCACTTGAACTGAGTGGTACTCCTTGATGAAAACGTCTACCTGCAAATTCTTGTAATACTTTGCGTAGCGCGTTGCGATCTCTTGTGCCAACTCGCCCTCCGTATGACATGCCGCCTGAATCTCAGTCTCTATCAATGGCATGCGGATCATCCCGCTCCCTTCCACGCGCACTGCATCGCGCGATAGGTTTGGCCGATTGTAGATGCGTATGTCGAGCACGTCGCCGGCGCCGATGCGATATCGCAGATCACCTGTGCCCGTTCCGTTCGCGTGTGGCCGGCCCGTAGTGGCGGCAATGGTCTTGTCGGTAACTTGCTGGGCTACCGTGGAAGGTCCGAGAACAGGAAAGAGTGGAGCGAGCAACAATAAGGCCAACATTCTCGCTTGAAAAGACACTGACTTATGAACTTTTATTGCTTTTCGACTGAGCCTGGCGAATCTATAGCTGAACATGATGACGACTCCTAATTCGGTGGAATAGGCTTCGGCTAGGACAGATCGGCCTTTTCTACTGTTTCAATTTCCTGGGATGCCAACCTTGCGCGACAGTAACGCTTCGCGCATGTGATTCGGGTGAGCGAGATTCAATACAGTGTGACTCAAAAGCACCAGCAGCTCCTCGTGTTCACGATTGAATGAGCCGGTCAATGGCTGCTCGCCAGTCTTGCTTACGATGCCTTCCCTCACCCACTGCCAGAACTGTGTCTGCGTCGTCCAAAACTCTTTCCTGTTGCGACAAATCACCAGCGCCGTCTTCCTTTTTTTCTTCTTCTTATTGGCGACTTGTTGATTGTTTGACTTTGTGCTCAATATATTCAGCTTGATCTGTTTCCTAACGCTCATTTTTGCAGACACCTCTGTCCTTGCGTGTCCTTCCGTTTTCATCCGAAGAGTGGAAGCGGCCACACACAGAACCCCGTGGGGAAGCCTCTCTTGCGAGGCAGCATCGAATTTTCAATATTGGAGTGCGCGCGCACTCCAAACTTAGATCAACAACCGCGAGATCAATTCCGCGCGGCGCTTCACGCCAAACTTCAGAAAGACGTGTCGCAGATGAAACTTTACCGTCTGTTCGCTCACGCTTAATCGCGTGCCGATGTCAGCGTTCGTTAGTCCCTCGACACAGCAAAGAGCCACCTGTGCCTCTCGTCGACTAAGCATCGAATTCTCCGCAACCCGGGCGATCGCACGTTCAAACGAGCGATCCCCCCGTCCGCATGTGCTTTGCCCATTGGTCCCAGTTTCTCTTTGGCCCATTTCACGCCGGCGGTCGATGATTTCGTCCGGCGTGTAAGCGCGATAATGCGTCGCCTGTTCACGCTTACCGTTCCCGTTTCCTTTTTTCTTCCCGTTCAATGCTCAACTTCACCAGCAGTCCTTCCAGACCGCGGCGAGTAGTGCTCAGGCTGCGAATGCCCGTCAGGGTCATCAAGCGGCGCGCAGTGAAGGCAGTGCCGTTCTCAATTTTGTTTGAGGTACTGAGCATCGCGGAATAGAGTCGATGCTCGATCGTCGTGTGGCTAAGAGCGACCAGCGCTGAAGCATATTCGTAGCCAGGATGTTCGCGCTTCTCACCTAAAGGGTAGGTTTCTGATTCTACCGGGGCGACCTTTGGGTTCTTCTGGGGGAACATCAAATGTCTCGGTGAACGATTGGGCAGGAAGCTTGGGAGAAGCTTCAGCCATATAGAGTCAGGCTAAGAACAATCCGTAGCGCCGGTCGAGCGTTTGGATTTGCGTAGAAAGTAACAGCGTCTTCGCTGGTCGCTCAGTTAGTTCCTGAACCAGTCATGGCTAATTCATTGTAGATAGACTAATTGTCATTACTGGCCTCTGTCAAGGATTAACATTGGCAAAACCTGGAGCGCAATGTAAAAGACAGGGTTAGCTCGCAGGCTCGATTCGGCAAACTCTAAAGGGCGGGCTTGGTCTCCCCCATCTGGTCCACCATCTCGCACCACAAGTGTCCGATAGTTATATGCGCCTCTTGCACGCGTGAGGTGCGCCCGGAAGGTACTACGACTGCGAGGTCACAAAGCGAAGCAAGTGGTTCGGCGCCGGCACCCGTGAGCGCGATGGTCTTACAACCCTGATCTCGGGCCTTTTGTGCGGCGTTCAAGACGCTGGGAGATTTACCGCTTGTGCTAATAGCTACGAGAACGTCTCCCGGTCGTCCAAGTCCGGCAACCTGGCGGGCAAACACTTCTTCATAGCCATAATCATTGCTTAGAGCGGTGAGGGCTGACGTATCCGTAGTCAAGGCAATCGCGGGCCAGGAACGTCGAGGCTTTTCGTAGCACCCTACCAATTCGGCGGCGATGTGCTGCGCGTCGGCAGCGCTGCCTCCATTTCCACAAAGCAGGATCTTGTTGCCCCTGGAAAGCGCTGCACAAATTAGCAATCCTGTATCCTCAATCTCTTTGAGCCCGGACGCTATTATGGATTGAAAAGTTTCCAGATGCTCTCGCAGCGAGTTCTGGAGCAGGCTTTCTGCGGTCGAATTTCCTGATTTCGGCGAATTGCTGTTCACGTTGTAGCTCACTGCGCCAAAGTAAGAAGGCGCCCGGACCATTGTTGGCGTCAAAGTCAGGCGATTGTTTCCATTGAAGTCGGCAGTGGAAATTAGCATATATTCTCCTGAATTAGAAAATGGTGAACGGCAAACGCTAAATAGCAAGAACGAATCGACACTTCTTGCACCAGTCGCTGTTTGCTGTTTACTGTTTGCCCTTCACGGTTTACCATGCACGACTCACTTATGAGTGTTTCAAATCCAACCCCGATGCTGCGGCAATACCAGGAACTTAAGCAGCAAAACCCGGGCACCTTACTTTTTTTCCGGCTCGGCGACTTCTATGAACTCTTCTTCGACGACGCGATCGTCGGCTCACGCGAACTGCAAATCACGCTCACTGCTCGTCATAAAGAAAGCGGTAACCCCGTCCCTATGTGCGGTGTGCCACACCACTCAGCGGCCAACTACGTTGCGCGTCTGGTGCGCAAAGGCTATCGCGTGGCCATTTGCGAACAAACTGAGGAAGCCGGGAAAACAAAGAAGCTCGTGCGGCGCGAAGTCGTGCGCATCGTCACACCCGGCACCCCTATCGACCCGCAGCTGCTTGAAGCGAGCGAGTCAATCTTCCTTGCTGCCGTCTGTAGCGCTGGAGAAACCATTGGCGCGGCCTTTCTTGATATCTCCACTGGAGAGTTTCGGGCCACCCAGGAAACTGGCCGCGATGCCTGGTCCAGGATTCGTGCCGACCTCGAGTCGTACGGCCCGCGCGAGTTGCTTTTTCCTGCCTCGTTGACTCCACTCATCAAGAGCATCCTTTCGGGGAAGGTGCAAACAGCCCCGCTGCCCCTCCAGTCAGGAAATGAATCCGGAACTTACCCTGAGGTGGTAGACAAGTTGCAATCGAACCGGACTTCCCCAAATGAATATGGTATCGAGGCAACATTGACTCCGCTTGACGATTGGCTATGGCAAAGAGATGACTGTGAGACGCTGCTGCGCAACCACTTTCAAGTTCGTTCACTTGAAGGCTATGGACTCGCGCGTAAGGATGAAGCCATCCGCGCGGCTGGCGCCTGTCTCCGGTATGCGCAGGAAACCCAGCGTGCGGCGGCGGCACACGTAACCGATCTTGTCTACTTTGAGCCCCAAGATCACCTCGTTCTCGACAGCGTTACGGTTCGCAACCTGGAACTTACTGAATCGCTCGCCGGTGGAAGCGGTCGCTCTCTGCTGCAAGTGATCGATCGAACAGTCACAGGTATGGGTGGCCGGTTGCTGCGTTCGTGGCTGCTGCGACCATGCGTCAAACGTGGTGAAGTGGAAACCAGACTGGCGGCGGTCAAGGATCTCTTCGTGTCACAGATTCTTCGAGACAAGCTGCGCTCTTCACTGAAAGAGGTCTCGGACCTCGAGCGCTTGATCGGTCGGATCAGTCTTGGTTCGGCCACGCCTCGTGATCTGATGGCAATGCTGCGATCTTTGAATCAGGTCCCGGCAATTCGCGAAGTGTTATCAGGATTACCGGCGTCGTTGTTGCAGGTGATTTCTGAAAACATCGACGAGTTGCCTGATGTGCGTACGTTGATTGCGAACGCGATCAACGATGAGCCACCCGCAAAACTAAGCGACGGCGATGTCATCCGGGCAGGATACTCGACGGAGCTGGATGAACTGCGCTCGATTAGCGGTAATGCCAAACAGATCATTGCTGCGCTCGAAGCCACCGAACGCGCGCGCAGTGGGATTGGAAACTTGCGGATTCGGTTCAATAGCGTGTTCGGTTATTTCATTGAAGTCTCCAAGGCAAACTCCGCTCGTGTGCCTGCCGATTACGAACGACGGCAAACGTTGGCAAATGCCGAACGCTACACGACACCCGAACTTCGCGATTGGGAGAAAAAAGTTTTGGGCGCAGAAGAGCGCATTATCCAGGTGGAAGCGCAGCTCTTCAACGACCTCTGCCGCCAAATCGCCGCCGAAACAAAACGAATTCAAACTACGGCACGTGCGCTGGCAGCTCTCGATGCCCTCGCTTCTCTAGCTGAAACGTCTGCACGTCTGCGCTTTGTGCGACCCCTCATGCACGATGGGGATGAACTGGAGATAATTCAAGGGCGTCATCCGGTAATTGAGGTTTTCAGCGAAGAACCCTTCGTCCCGAACAGTCTTTATTTGAACAACTCAACTGACCGGCTGCTGATAATCACTGGTCCCAACATGGGCGGCAAGAGCACTGTGTTGCGTCAAACAGCGATCATCTCCATCCTGGCCCAGATGGGCTGTTTTGTTCCTGCCGAGCGTGCACGCTTGCCGTTGCTCGATCGCATCTGGACCCGGGTGGGCGCTTCTGATGACCTCACCCGCGGACGTTCTACTTTCATGGTGGAGATGACAGAAACAGCGGCGATTCTACATAGTGCCACGCCGCGTTCGCTCGTATTGCTCGATGAGATCGGTCGAGGCACAGCAACGTTTGATGGCTTGTCGATCGCCTGGGCCGTTGCGGAATATTTACACGACTCGACCGAACGCGCCGCCAAGACACTGTTTGCGACTCACTACCACGAACTGACTGAACTGGCTGAGAGATTGCCGGGAGCGCAGAACTATCAGATCACCGCAACCGAGCGCGAGGGCGAGGTCGTTTTTCTGCATCGACTCGAACGCGGGCGCGCATCAAAGTCGTATGGCATCGAAGTGGCGAGGCTCGCCGGCCTGCCCCCAGCAGTGATCGCGAACGCACGAGAAGTGCTTGCTCGACTGGAGCGGTACGAACTCGATGTGTTTGCTGAAGAGGATGAAATTCTGGCTCAAACGATTAGCAGAGACGCCGAAGTCAGGGCAGCAGCAGCCGCCCAAGTTGCGTCAGGAGACAGTTCGGTTACTGCGCACGTGGATGAAGGAACATTTTCTCAGGCAAATGCAGCATTGGACCAGGCAGCTCGACGCGCTGGTCGCAGGAAAGCAGCCGCACAAGCGTCGTTGTTCGATCTCGTCAATCAGCGAGTTGTCGAGGAAATTCGCGACCTCGACCCAGAAAACTTCTCGCCTGAAGAAGCTAAGCAACTGTTACGCAAACTTCGCGAGCGTCTTGTTTGAACGGATCAGCTGGCCACAGATCAACCCGGATTTGCGCCGATAGGAAGTCCGTTCTTTGGTGATGGCTCGAGAGTAGCCAACGATACGTATCACGACTCTTGGTGTTGATGAGGTCAGTACCGTCACCCGGTAGCGTCGGGTCAAGGTGGCGCATGACGATCCCAAGGCGTTTGCGGGGTGTCAGTTACGTTGAACCAATCACCGTAACCGTCATTCGTTCGCAGCATCCGCATCATCTCTTCCAAAGTGAACGGCCGCGCTCCACGTCGCCCGAATACCGACACTTGATTTCCGCTTTCATCAACTGCGCGATCGCGATCCAATCCCTTAGAAACTGCTAGTGCCTCACCTTTTGTTTTGAAAGTTGCTATTAACTTCGGCTGCGGACGGGGACTAAACCCGGCATACTCGGCAACTGTTTCGGGCGACGTCAATTGCAGAATCCGCAGACCATTCTTCCCGTCAGCAACGTAAGCGAACAAGCTTGCGTTGGTCATCGCGATTTTTATCTGATGTACATCGTTCAGTTTCCCACCAGCGTTATACATCTGGTCCAAGTGTGGTTGCTCCGGCTGTTGCACATCGACTATAGCCACACCTTCGCTTCCATTCGCTACATACGCGTAGGTCCGCGCAACATATACATCATGTGCGTCCGTAAGTGAAACATGTGCGCCTGCTACCAGATGCACTTCCGCGGGCACAGTCACATCGAGCACCTTCAAGCCTTCATCATCCACGATGAAGCCATAGCGAAACTGGATGGCAATCGCGCGTGGAGACTTCAGAGCGATACGGCGAACGATCTGCGGATTCAGTGGGTCGTCAATGCTGACGACTACCAAACCATGGCTGGTAGTGATGTAAGCATAGTTGCCCGCAATCGTGATGTTGTTTGCATCGTTAAGTGCACCTTCTGGATTGAATGCTCCATGCGGGTATTTTGCAGGATCGAGCGCGCGTTTCAGATAGTTATTCGACGGATCACCGTCAAGCAGTGTCGCTGCATTCACGAGTATCAGGCCTTCGTACTTATCAACGACGTAAAGATAGGAATAGAGGGGATGAATTGTTTGTTCCTCATTGACTAGTTGTTTTCGCGCTTCACCCTTTAGGTCGTTGGCACTTACCGGATCAAGCATGGTGCCGTCGGTTTTGACCCGCCACCGCGCGGGATCGACAGCCAGCGTTGTAGGGGCGGCCACTGCAGTCGCATATTTTGTCTTTACCCAAAACTTCTGACCAAACCGGGATACAGGCGCAGTAGTGATGCGCTCCGAAAAACCTTTCTGATCGATCTGCGCCACGTCGTAGACGCGCAAACCACCTTCGCCGGCTGCCACGTATGCATACTCACCGCGCAACTGCACTTGCAAAACGCGTGGATTACCTGCGTGCTCAAAAGCGGTCTTCAACTCACTGCCACCCTCGAGGAACTGTTCGTAGTTATCGGGGTAGGCAATCTTCTGTAGTGTGCTGCCAAAGACTGCCTGCGGCTCGCTATGCTCAGTAACAACCACTGCTTCCAGACCGTCTTTTTCTGCGACATAAACGAAACGTCCCATAAAGTTCACGAAGTTAGTTCCCTGGAGCAACAGTTGGGCCAGCCAGGCATTATTGTCATTCCTGGCTGATACATGACAGTCGGTACAGGTCTTTGTTTCTGTCGCACGCACAGTGTGTGGCACGTGTGTATTAAATGATTGACCGGCGAAACCTTCTACCGACGTGGTCTGTTGCTGCGAATAGATCCATTCCCGATTTTGATTCTGCGAACTAACTAAGATGGCCGACGACGAACGCACAGGCGCGATGCGGTTGCCGGTGACGGTCCCGTCGCGTCCCAGCATAAAAATATCGTCGCGCAAGACTTGGAAATTGTATTGGGTGAAGTTGCGCGAGTTGCCGCCTTCATTATGACGGTTGGGCATCTTACGATTAGCCTGCATAGACAGGTGACAACCAAAACAGCTCGTCACCCAGGAAGAATGGCACGCGACGCATGTCATGTCTGTGTCCCGATGCGCCAACTGATTGTTATCGCCAGGTACGTCGCCCCAAATGGTGTTGTCCTTTCGAATGGTCTTCGCGTAACGAGACTTTTCGCTGTAGTCTCGAGTGCCCGGGGTGATGGTGTCGGCGGTTTGGATCACACGCCACCAGCGGCCGGGCACGACCATCGAGTTTTGTACGATATCGCCTGTTTTTAGATCGATGTTATTTCCCTGTTCATCTTTCTGTTTCTTGTCGCGCGTGATCCTTTGAAAGAGCGGAATGCGAGATCCGGTTTCGTCTCGCACGCTAATTCGAGTCAGGTCCTGGCCGATCAAGGGTTGCTTTTGTGTCGTGCGACGCTTCGCGGCCGCACCGGTTGCCGGCGCCGCGGCGGGGCCGGAAGTAAATAAAGATGACCTCTGACGAATCGAACCATGACAGTCCTCGCATGAGATCTCGATCGCTGCGCGCGGTTCGTTATAGAGATTTCCGTCGCCGTGTGAATCCTGGCGGAAGTGACAGTCAACGCAGTGCATACCCTTTTCGAGATGGATATCGGTGAGGTGGACCGCTTTCTTAAACTTTTCTGGATCCTCAGGCGAAACAATATCACCGCGGGCATCCAACAGATTTCCCTTCCGATCACGTTTGAAGACTTTGCGAAACAACCATCCGTGGCCATGCGAATCTCCAAACTGAGTGTTTCGCAATAGCCCATTGAATTCCGGTGAACCGGTTTGCGCGAGAAAGTCGAAGTTGGACCAAAGACCACGGAGGCTGGCCCCTTCAGGATTGCGATTCAACTTCTCCTGTTCTTCTTCCTCTGTCGGCTCGTGTTGCTTCGCGGGATACAAGCGCCCGCCATCGCTTTCGTTGTCCCACCAAGTGAGTCCGAGATAGGTCGCTACCATGTTAGTGCCAGGGTGCATATGACAGACCATGCATTGCGACGTGGGTATTTGACTGGTGAACTGGTGCTTGATCGGATGGCCCGATTCATTCTTGGGTATGTTTGCGTCGGAGGTTTGTGAGCGACCGAGGTTGCCGGCCGCGTGGTAAGACGCGGAGTGACTTGGATCGCGATCGTTTGCATAAATAACATGGCAGGCAGAGCAGCCTGAGGAGCGATAGTCTCCGGGATGATCGTTTGTGCCGAGAAAGTTCAAGGTGGGATCCATCAGACGCGTTTTCTGCAAACCCAGAAACACCGGATCGGTGCGCTGTGCGGTTCCAAAACCACGCTGGCTAAGTCCCTTGTCCGGCTTTCCCGGGTCCTCTTCCTTATCCGGTAGACCAACCTCCAAACGTCGTTTTCCCCCGCGCTCAAACACACGCAACACGTTACCCGGCTGGGAGATTTCCCAACGCGGAATCGGATCGAGCGCTTCCAGGAATCCCTTTACTCTACGCTGCTGAGGTGAAGGAGTCGGAGTCTGTAAAAGTGTCTGTGGCGCACCATTTTCGTTGTAGCTTTCGCCGAAGTGCGTATCCTTCAACGGGAAACTACCATTGTTATAGAGTGCTGCGCCCCAAAGCATGGCGCCGTGAGTCATCATGCCGCGAGCAACGTTTTTTGACTCAGACTCGTGACACGCTGAGCCCGCGCAGGTTTTGCCGGCGACACGCAGGTCGCCGGGATTGATGAAGCGAACAAATTCCCAACTCTCGCGGGCCAGCAAGGTGTTGGTTCGTTCAGGGTTTGCTCCAGTGTTGCGACCATCGCGTCTCCACTCCGCAGGAAACAGTGCCTGCACGTGGGCCTGTTTCTTGACGCGCAGAATTTCTTTCGGGTCGTCGCTGGTTTTGCCCGGTAGTGGATTGCCGCCGTGACATGCTGTGCAACTTAAGCCAACCGCATCCTTGCCGTCTTTAAGTTTTTCGAGTGTATCGGTGGTGCCGTATTTGTGCATTGGCTCAATCTGGCCGTGGCAGGAAACACAACCTTCTAGTTTTGGGGATGAAGTGGGTGCTTGAGAGCCATGGGCCAAGTGTGATGGTAAGGCGTGATTCGGAGTCGCGTCCCCCGAGAAGATTTGCAGTAGTTTGTCCGTACCAGCTGTTGCCGCCGATTTTTGCGTCAGTACTACGAACGGACTCAATAGCGCCAGCCCCAAGGACAAAACTAATAGCAATGACTTACGGGACATATGGCTTTGCAAGCTCCAAATCAGGTGATAACGTTTTTCTCTGCGTAACCTCAGCGTGCTCGGCGGTGTCCGATATGCTTTAGAGCCTCTTGCAAAACTCCGCTAGTGGAGTAGCTGTTTGAGAAATAAGAAAAGACACAGGGATGGATCTTTTGTCTGTAGAATGAAGTTGCGAACAATCAACTCAGACGAAGGAGCATCACTATGTCTTTCTTGGCGGGGACGCTATCACAGTTTTGGTTAACGGTACAAGGAGGATTGTTTCCCTGGTTGGCGACGGAAGTAGGAGAACTGAATGGGAAGCAGAAACAGTTGGTAGCGATTCTCGAGTTCTTGAAGGTGGAGACTTTCCTGAAGAGCAAATCTGGCTCTGCAGGAAGGCCGCAAGAAGATCGGCGGACGATTGCGCGCGCGTTTGTCTGCAAGGCGGTGTACAACTTGGAGACGACGCGGCAGTTGCTGGAGCGCTTGGCGAGCGACGCGACGTTGCGGCGCTTATGTGGGTGGGAACGGCAGAGCGCGCTACCGAGCGAGGCTACTTTCTCGCGCGCGTTTGCGGAATTTGCGCAGAGCCAATTGCCCGAACGGGTGCATGCGGCCGTGATCGAAAAGTACGAAGCGGCTCGTTTGGTGGGGCACATCTCGCGCGACGCTACGGCGATTGAAGCGCGGGAGCGAGCGGCCAGGAAAGTGAAAAAAGCTAAGGGATTAGCAAAACCAAAAGGCGGCCGCCGGAAGAAAGGGGAAGCCAAGAGCAAACCCTTGACGCGCTTGGAACGGCAACAAAGCATGAGCCTGGCGGAGATGCTCGCGGATCTGCCGCGCGTTTGTGACTGTGGCGGCAAGCACAATAGCAAAGGCTATCCGACGTACTGGGTCGGGTACAAACTGCATCTCGATGTCGCGGACGGGGGGCTGCCGATTAGCTGTCTTTTGACTTCCGCTTCGGTGAACGATAGCCAGGTGGCCTTGCCGCTGGCGATGCTGACGGCGCAGCGCGTCACTAATTTATACGACTTGATGGATTCGGCTTACGACGTGCCAATAATCAAGGAACACAGCCTCTCGTTGGGACATGTACCAATCATCGATAGTCACACTAGACGAGGGGCTGAGAAACAAGCATTTGCGCCGCACGAAGCGCAACGTTATAAGGAGCGGACCACGGTGGAAAGAGTCTATGGGCGGCTGAAAGAAGAGTTCGGCGGCCGGATGGTGCGGGTCCGTGGCCCAGCGAAAGTAATGACCAGTCTGATGTTCGGGATCATCGCCCTGACCGCGGACCAACTGTTACGTTTGGTCAGTTGACGCTGATTGCATCTTTGAGAATGTGGTTGTTAACCCCTAGCGAGCCTGGGTTGCAGCAGTGCGCACAAAAGCGAGCGCTTTGCAAAGCAGGTTTCTGCAAACTGTAAACGAACTAGCAAACTGGTTGCGCAACCTCAATGTTTGCTGCTTCGCAATGCATAGCGCCCTGCCAGTCTCGCCAACAGCGAGTTTTGCAAGAGGCTCTAAAGCATATCGGACATTATCGGACATCTGGAGTGGCAAGCGGATTGCAGTAAGCCGAGACACGGCTCTTTCACACACTGTAAGACGAGAGATGCCAGAAGAAGGGCG
>WNFR01000622.1_pt1 | contig 36227 bp, 34 predicted proteins | sample 5400221 | NCBI WGS metagenome assembly WNFR01 (sample SAMN13153357, study PRJNA577476) | soil metagenome | isolation source: 40 cm soil under Madrone tree | place: USA:California | collected 2016-06-14 | reverse complement strand
GCGGCGCCGATGCCGCGTGAACCGCCAGTTACGAGCGCAACCTTGCCTGCCAGTTTTCTTTCATGTTTGTTGCTCATGTTTTCGCCCTTTCATTCTTTTCGGTTGTTGTTTAAGCGGAGTGTTTCGGAAAACTTGTTCCGAACATCGGAGCTTTACTCTTCGACTGTTCTTCGGTCGCTTCATCCTGAATGACATCCCAATGCTCGACAAGGACTCCGTTTTGAATCCGCAGAATATCTGCGGCAATCCAATTCACAGCAGCACCAAAGTCGCTAAATCGCCCGTGAACAATCACGAAGTCACCCTCGGCGACAATAGTTCCCGGCTCGTACCTCAACGTGGGCGGAAGGCTCTTGATAAGATTAAAGAGCCCTTCTCTGCCGGGTTCAATATGAGCGCTGTGCTGGATGTAGTTCGGTGACCAATAACGCTCCGCCTCCTTGTAATCGCGTTTATTGAACAGGGTCTCGAACGCCTCGAGAACGATTGCCTTATTCCCCTCTGTCGTTGTATTGCTCATTGCTTCCCCCCTTCTTGTATGAATCACAGGGCCGTTTTTCCACCGTCGACTGCGATCGTCGCACCCGTGATGAAAGACGCCCGGCCGGATGATAGAAATACGATTGACTCGGCGATCTCTTCGGGCCTACCGACGCGTTTGAGCGGCACTCCCGCGATCAAGCCGGACTTCCTTTCGTCGCTGCCGGTAAATCTGGTAAGCATGCCGGTATCGATCGGACCAGGGGCAACCGCATTGACTCTGACCCCGAACACGGAAGCTTCGAGTGCCGCCGACTTCGTGAGTCCCTCCACCGCGTGCTTGCTGGCCACGTAAACTGACGCCCCAGCTCCACCGGTATGGCCGAAAGTAGACGACACGTTGACGATGCTCCCAGACCCTTGGGCCAACATCACCCGAAGCTCATGCTTCATGCTGAGCAGCGTACCCAGCACGTTGGTGTCGAAGGTCGCGGCGTAGGTTTCTGCAGTCTGTTCCGTCACAGGGCCGGGTGTGCCTTCGGTTCCAGCGCAATTGACCGCAGCATCCAGACCACCAAAGCGCGCGACGGTCTTATCGATCAGGCTGCTCACGTCGTCGTCGTGACGCACATCAGAAAGCATAAACTCTGCTTCGGCGCCCCGGTCGCGCAGTTCGGCAACCAGTTTTTGGCCCTCATCATCGCGTCGGCCAGAGACCACGACTCGCGCGCCCTCGTTCGCGAAGGCCAGTGCTGTAGCTCGCCCGATACCGGTCAGTGCGCCAGTGATCAAAACAACCTTCTTCTTCATGAGAGTTCTCCTCAGAGAGTCAGTTTCCTGCAAGCGCCGCGACGTTTCATTCTTCTCCGCTCAGCTCTTTGTCAATCCAGTTTTCTATGTAGGGCGAACAACGAACGAGACGGATACCTTCTGCTTGACACATTCCGAGGAAGCGAACGACATCTACGTCCACCAAAATCACTTCCTCCAAATCCAGCGCGACCCTCGATGTACCGTCGTTGACCTGCGCCTTCAGTTCGTCTAAATGCTCCGCTCGCATTCGGCCAATCAGCCGGATCGTTGTGCTGTGCCCATCCGACAATCTTTCGATTCTTAGGGTCATTCGCGTCTCTCCCGCGCTCCTCATTTGAACTGTGCAATGACAGTGCCATCTGCAATTTCTTGAATGACACGCATTTAGAAATCAGGGGTGTGCCGCTATTTCGGCATTTGCTGAAATCTCGGCTTGGGATCATCGGGATCGGATTCGAGTCTGGTGACACGCCTGCGGCCGGAGAAGCTGTCGAGGTCAGAGGATAACAATAGATGTTGAGCGAACCGATTGGAGAGGTGCTTGCGCAGCCTAACGGTGGAATCAGGAGATCTTGAAACGGTGTCGGTTGATCCGCAGTTTTCTAATCTTTGATTCGAGCGTTTGCCTGGGCATACCCAGCTTGGCGGCGGCGCCAGTTGGACCCGCGATTACGCCCTCGGCTTCACGCAATGCGCTTTCGATAATCTCTTTTTCGCGCTCGACAAGAGTAGCGACCAGCGGAACACCTGCCGCAGTTGACTTGGGAGTCACCGGCGTAAGCCACGTTTCATCTACAGAAAAGGTTTCCCCATCGCTCAGAATCACGGCGCGCTCGATTACATTCTGTAACTCACGAATGTTGCCCGGCCAGTCGTAAGCCTGGAACACATCCAAGGTTTTCTTGTTTATGCTTCGAATCTTTTTGCCAACTGTTTGGGCATAGCGATCGATCAGGTATTCGACCAACAACGGAATATCGTCAACGCGCTCGCGCAGGGCCGGTATGCGAATCGGGAAAACATTGAGACGGTAGAACAAATCCTGACGGAACGTGCCTTCAGCGACGGCTACATTCAAGTCCCTATTCGTAGCCGCAAGTACTCGCACGTCCACCGAAATCGTTTGACTCCCACCCACCCGTTCGAATTCCCGCTCCTGGAGAACTCGTAGCAAGGCGACCTGCGCTTCCAAAGGGAGTTCACCGACTTCATCCAGGAAAATGGTTCCGCCGTCGGCCGATTCAAAACGTCCCAGACGCCGCTGGACTGCTCCCGTGAAGGAGCCTTTTTCATGGCCGAACAGTTCGGAGGCAATTAGCGAAGGCGGAATAGCTGCGCAGTTCATTCGGATGAATGCCCGAGTCGAACGCTTAGACCGATTGTGAATGGCGCGAGCAATCAGTTCCTTTCCTGTTCCGGTCTCGCCTAAGATCACGACTGTAGAATCCAACGGAGCCACTTTCGAGACTTGCGTGAGCACCTGGCGCAGTGCTTTGGAGGAGCCGACGATTTCCTCGAACATCGAAGTGCGTTCGATCTCTTCCCTTAACGCGACGTTTTCGTTCCGCGTTCTGTCTTCGGTGCGTTTGCGATCATCGATGTCGGTTCCCGTCGCATACCAGCGAACGAGGCGTCCCTGTTCGTCGCAGAACGGGTTGTACCGAATGAGGAACCAACGATACTGACCTCCCTTACTGAGCGCTCGTTGTTCGATTTCAAACGGCATGCCGCGCGCAAGTGCGGATGGGCGCTCTTCCCGCAGCCTCTCGAGATCCTCCGGATGAAAGATCCGTGCGCGAAAGTCGGATCTAGTCACATCTTCCATGGTGAGGCCGGTATAGTCGAGCACCGCCTGGTTCGCGTAGATCGGAGAGCCGTCTGGACCCTGGACAACGATGCTCAGGGGTATGGCGTCGGTAATCCGGCGAAGTTCCCGTTCGTCTTGCCGCAACTTTTCTTCCGTCTGCTTCAGCTCCTCAATGTCAGTATTGGTTCCATACCATCGGACAATCTCGCCGGACTCGTCTTGCAAGGGTTCTACTCGGATGAGGAAGCGGCGGTAGGCTCCATCGTGGCGGCGGAGGCGCGATTCGATTTCGCCCCCTTCTCCAGAAGCTACTAGCGTCCGCCACTCGTCCAGCCACTTGGGGAGGTCTTCGGGATGAATTGCGACCTTGCACCCAACGCGCTTGACTTCTTCCTGAGAGAGACCCGTGTAGTCGGACCATCGTTGGTTAACAAACTCGTTGGAGCCATCCGGCAAGTTGCACCACGCTAGTGTTGGAATCGTGTCGACGATCTTTCGGAGCCGTGCCTCCGACTCCCTCGATTCTCGTAGGGCTCGCTCCAAGTCCGGCCGGGAGCTGACCTCTTGCTGGCGAGAGGCGACTGCACCTTCGTGAGTTGTAGCGTTGGGTTTCTCGCAGTCAGTCATAGCCGTTTCATAATCTGATTGCGGAGTGCAGCACATCCTTTTCGCTGAAGCCCCTCAACCCGAATGTCCGCCCGTTGATCAGATCAAAGCCTGGATCTGCCATCGAAATTTGATTGTGTCGCCGGTAATTCATCAGACAGCATCGGTCCCTAAGAATGGAGGACCATCCACGCTGTCCGATGCGTTTTCACAGCCTGAACTCGTGGAGGTCTGCCGTGGAACCAACAAAGGAGATCATAGCAGGACGGCGCGCGCTTGTAGAAGGAGTCACCGAGGAGGGGCAGCCAGTTCCGGTCAGGAAGTTCATCTTTGAGATGCTCTTTTGGCTCGTCGCTTTAATTGGCGTTCGCCTCGGTAGCGTTAAACTCGATGACTGCTTCGCCGGATTTGATCGAGAAGATCAAAACCTATCTCTCGGACAATCGGCGGCGGAGGGAGTTTCCCCGTACGATTCCTTCACTGCGATCGAGCATTTAGTTATAACACCCTCATGAAAGCCTGGCAGACTATACTTGTGCGAACCCGCCGTCGACGAACAGTTCCGTTCCCGTGATGTAGCTGCTGTCGTCGGATGCGAGGAACACCACGGCCTTTGCGATCTCATCGGGTGTGCCGAACCTGCCGAGCGGAATAGTGCTGGAAATGGTCTTCATGGTTTCCTCGGACTCTTCCATGGAATGCCATGGAGGCGTGTCCGTATATCCTGGGCTGACTGCGTTCACGCGAATGCGGCGAGCTTTCAAGTCCGTTGTCCATGTCCGCGCGAACGAACGAACGGCGGCTTTGGTGGCGCTATAAACACTCCACTCGGGCGCAGTCGCTGTACTGGCGGCAGTTGAAGCGTTCAGGATGATCGATGCTCCATCCGGAAGCAGCGGGAGCGATTTCTGTACCGTGAAAAGGACGCCTTTCACATTGCCGTTAAAAATAGCATCGTAATGCTCCTCGGTGATCTTGCCCAAAAGGGCAAAATCGGCGGCACCGGCATTCGCGAACACAATATCGAGCTTCCCCTTCTCCTGTTTGATTTGTGCGAAGAGCCGATCGAGATCGTCAAGGTTCGCTACGTCTCCCTGTACGCCGGTGACATTTCTTCCAATGTCCTTTACCGCCTGAGCCAACTCCGGCTCGCGGCGGCCCGTAATGAAGACGTAAGCCCCTTCGTTCACAAACTGCTTCGCCGTGGCAAGGCCGATGCCGCTATTGCCACCGGTAATGAGTGCAATTTTTCCTTCAAGCTTGTTCATGTGTTTCTCTCCTCTCATCAAAGCTGTCAGATTGTGAGAACGACCCTTCCGAAGGGGCGGCCCTCAACAAGGTAACGCAGCGCATCAGCCGCTTCGGCCAGCGGGAAGGTCTTAGCCACGATCGGTTTGATCGCTCCGGATTGAAGCAGCCGGACGATAGTATTCCAGGCGTCATCCCAGGCCGCCTGCGGCTGATCGAACAGTACGAAGCTCTGGATGCTGGCCCGTTGCCAGATCAGATTTGTGACGTCAATGGTTGCCCTGCGGCTCGCCGAATAACCCAGCGTTGTGAGGCTTCCGCCCAACGCAAGCGATCTCAGCCCCTCGCTCAAGACTTCACCGCCGATCCCGTCGATGACAATGTCTGCGCCGTAGCCGCCCGTGATACGACGCACGCCGTCGCCCAGCTTCTCGAGGGAGGTATCAATGACCGCATTGAATCCTTGCGCGTTCGCCTGCTCGGCTTTCGCATGATTGGTCGTGCTTGAGATGGCGTGTTTTGCGCCCTGGGCACGCGCCAATTGCGTCACCGCGTTGCCGACCGATCCTCCGATCGCCGGCGCCAGCACGGTCTTGCCTGCCTGAAAACCAGCGAGGGTCAGAGCCATCTGCGCCGTGAGATATGCTACCGGAATACCTGCTCCGCTCACGTCGTCGACACCCTCAGGTATCAGGCAAAGGTGTTCCTTCCGTACGGCGAGCCATTCACTGTAGGCTCCATCCTCAAAAACGCCATACGGCCCGGTGAACATCACACGTGAACCGGCAGGAAAGTCCGTTCCGCCCCCCTCCTCCACCACGCCGGCTCCTTCGTTGCCCAGGACTAGTGGCGCCTTCGCGGGAGGGAATTTGCCGGAGAGAATCGTCTGGTCGAGGGGTATGACGCCGGCTGCAGTCACTCGCAGCAAAACTCTTTCGTCCGAGAGTGCCGGTTTTGGAATATCTACGAGTTTCAAAGCTTCATAACCAATGAATTCTTCGGCCCTCATTGCACGCATGATTTGTTCTCCTTTTCTTTGTTCGAGCGTCAGTTCTACACCGTCTTATGCCTGATTCTCCCGTAGCGACTTCAACGCGCCGCCCCAGGCGACAACCTGGTCAAGCATGACGTTCACAGACTTCTCATTTTGGGGAGCCGGCTTGAAGACAGTGAAGTTCTCGAAATCGGTGAAGAGCGAAAGCCCCACCTGCGCCTTCACGTCAGCGATCTGTAGTTCCCCCATTATCAATCGGAGATTCTCCACCGCGCGCACTCCTGCCGCTCCGCCATAGCCGACGAAGCCGGCCGCTTTGTTGACCCACTCGTGGTAGAGAAAATCAATCGCGTTTTTTAATGCGCCCGATGTGGCGTGGTTGTACTCGGGCGTTACGAAGATGTAGGCGTCGAAGGCCGCAATCTTAGCGGACCAGTCCTTGGTATGTTGATGGGTGTACTGACCCATCATCGGCGACATCGGCTCATCGAGGAGCGGCAGGTTGAAGTCTTTGATGTCCACGACTTCAAATTCGGCGTCGTTACGCTTCTGCGCGATTTCATAAACCCATTTCGCAACGACCTCGGCCTTGCGACCGGGCCGCGTGCTTCCGATGATGATGGCAATCCTTATCATGAATTCCTCCGTGTGGTTTCTATTACCAATCTTTATCTTTGGATAGCTCGGCCAAGAGACTCTTCGTTCGCTGCCGTCGGCCCCATGCGACGACGGCCGTGACGATTAAGAGAATAGTTGCCCCCAACGGACTTCCGCCGACGATGAAGAGGTGCGTCATGACCGCGCAAGCCATCACTCCGGCGAGCATCAGCGCGCCCAATCCGCTCGTGCGCGGGATCAAGAGCAGAATCGCGCCGCAGACTTCCAGTGCCCCGGTAAGGAAGCGGAACCACTGCCCGATGCCGATGGCCTGGAACAGCGATACAAGTTGCGGATTTCCCGACAGCTTTAAGAACCCCACCATCAGGAACATTCCGGCGGCGCCGATCTGCAAAATCCACAGGACGACGTTTGTGATTTTCACGGTCGAACCCGACCGCGTGTCTTTTGTTAACAACTGTTCCATATGATTTTCTCCTTAGTACTCAGAGTTCCGTTATGAGCTCGAACCGACAAGCCGTGATATCGCCGCGACCAACTCGTCCATGGGCACCGGCTTGGTCAGATGCTCTTGATATCCCGCGGCGAGCGATTGTAAGCGCGCTTCTTCACCGGCGAATCCGCTGACCGCAAGGGCTGGAATTGCTCCGCCTCGCGTCGCCTCAAGACTCCGCAATGCGCGTATCAACTCGAATCCGTCCTGACCCGGCATAGCCAGGTCAGCAACGATCAGGTCCGGTCGCCGATGCCTAAGAGCGAACGTAGCTTTGTCGGAGAGCACCGTAAGAGCATCTTCAGATGAGCCGCATGTCGTCACCCTCGCGCCCGACGCTTCAAGTACCGCTCGCATCAGCTCACGCGAATCCGGATCATCATCAACAACCAAGACCCATAAACCCTCGAGTCTCTCGTTTCGCCCATGCACGACGCGCGATTCAGTAACCAGGACATTCGACTCGACGCGGCCGGCAGTGTCCAAAGGCAGGTTCAGCGTGAAGGTGGCTCCCTTTCCTTCTCCTTCGCTAAACGCCTCGACTGTTCCGCCATGCATCCTGACCAGATGGTTCACAATCGCGAGACCAAGTCCCAAGCCGCCCTGGCTCCCTGTCGTATCTCCATGAGCCTGTCTGAAGCGGTCAAACACAAAAGGGAGGAACGCCGAGTTTATTCCGTCGCCTGTATCGGTAACTATGAGTCGGGCCGAATCTCCTGCGCGATCGAGACTGATGGCGATCGTGCCTCCCGCCGGTGTGAACTTGATGGAATTTGAAAGTATGTTGCCGACCGCTTGTTGCAAGCGGCTGAAGTCGCCTATAAGAACGCCTATAGATTCATCAAGCATCGTATCCAGGTGAATCTCCAGGTGAATCCCCTTGGCGTCGATGGCCGGTCGAGCAGCTTCAATGGCCGCTTGCACTACCGAGGCGAGCTCGAGCGATCGCAGATCTAGTTGGAGATTACCGGTAACGATTCGAGAAACGTCCAGGATATCGTTGATAATCCGCGCCTGATCCAGGGCGCTGCGTTCGATGACCTCAGCCGCGTGCGCCCGCTTATCCTCGTCGCCCGTCTTGGAGCGCATTAACTGGGCCCAGCCCAGTATCGCGCTGAGAGGAGTGCGTAACTCGTGCGCGACGAACGCCAGGAACTCATCCTTGCTGCGGTTGGCTGCTTCGGCTTCGGAACGGGCGCGATGCTCGCGCACGAGCAACTCATCTTTTAGTTGGAGAACTTGATAAAGCTCGACCGACCGACGCCGCACACGCTCCTCGATCTTTGCTTTGAGTTCTTCATTCGTTCTGCGCTCTGCCTGAAGTTCCGAACGAAGCCTCATTAGTTGCTCGTTTTGCGAGAGCGCATCTTCGTCGTTCGCCGCCAATCCATCTAGTGTTGCTCCAAGCGAGAGGTCGTTGACAGAGTGCGACTCGAGAAAAGTGGTTTCGTAATCGAAGCCGTCAAGCAACGCTTCTGTTCGATCGCGTACGGACCCCAATTCGTGTCCGAATATCGCCGGCCTCGCCATTACTGCGTTTGAGTCGCCTTCATTCATCGTTTGTTTGTGAGCTATTCCCGACATCGCTTCCTCCATGAATAGGATTTGGACATCTATTAGTTGATCTTGTTGTGTTTCCTCAGCCCGTCTCGACAAGTACGAGCTTGCGAGATTGTGACGAAGCACGGGCGGCGTTCCCGATCTACCAATCGACCAAGCGACTCTGATCGGGAACGCGCTCGTCATCGGCGTCTATGTTCGTGTCATCGCCTATCATCAGGATCGGGTGAACCCAGGGTTTGATTGACCAACATCTTCACCTCGACTCTGCGGTTTTGCTCGCGGCCTTCTCTAGAAGTGTCATCGGCGATCGGTTTCGCGGAGCCAACACCGACCGGCGCGACGATCCGTCGTGGCGGAATCAGGTTCGATTCGACCAGGTGAGCGACGACCGCGTCAGCCCGTCTCTGGCTCAAGCGTCGATTGTGATCGGCGCCGCCATCGGACGAAGCGAATCCCTGAACCTCAATAACGTAGCCGTCTTTGCCCATGGCTTCCTGCGTAATCTCGTCGAGCGCAGCCTTTGCCTTTGGTGAGAGCACAGCGCTGCCCGCCGCGAAGTTGACCGCGATACGCTTCGCGACCTCGTAGTGGTCAAGACCGGAGATCACGTCATCAACTCCGGACGCGAGCCCCACGACGCCGAGCATCGCCACTGCGGCCAACTTTTGAGCAGACAGTGATTCCTGTAGCGCAGCTTTGACTGCCGCATCCGTCTGCTCTATTTGAACAGCCTGCCCTTCGGCATTCTCCTCGTTGGCCGATACGCGCCGCTCTACCCGATCTACGCGCGCTCCGACGGCGCTTGCAACCATCAGCGCCGTCTTTGAGAAACGGATCCTTTCAGCGACGAGGTAGCCGGAATTATTGGTTCGCCCCACCACCTCGACAAAAAGGCCGCTCATCAACTGCGGCGCGCCGGCATCGAGTATCTGTTTCTTCTTATGCTGTCGCACATTGGTATTCTCGGTTATCAGAACATTGATCTCCGACCCGGTCTCATTCCGAACCACGAGGGATTCCTCGTTTCGATCCAGAATCACACCACTGATCCTTTGCTTCTTCCCGGATGCGACCTCGCTTATCTTTAGTGATTGATGTTTGATCGGGCTTTGTGCAAGGACTGCCGTTGCCAGCGTCAAGGCAAAAACTAACCCGATCGTGAACTGCTTAATCCCATTGTTGTACATCGTACTTATCTCCTATTTGTATTGCTTGCATTTTCGTTTGAGCGTCCGTTGGCGGTCAGCCGTTGAACAGTGATCTCGCCCTTTTAAGTCTTCTTGAATTCATTGCGTCGTTATCTGGCAGTCCCTTTGTCACCGAGGTCCGGGTTGGCTGCCTTGTTTTCGACCTCTTCAACGATTGCGTTCATCATGATCCCAGTCGACATCAGCCTGACTCCATGCCTGCACATCCGAGTCAGGAGCGCTATTCCCGCAGAGTCGACGAAACTCACCTCTTGCAAATTCACCAGGACTGACCTGCGTGGCTCAGCAGCCAGTGCGCGTTGCCAGCAGTTCTCCAGTTCGCTTACCCATGGCCCCACCAGTCTTCCTTCGAGCATGAAAGTCGTCGCTTCCTCAGCGTCATTAATATGAATTCTAAACACCGCCTTCTCTCTTTCCTGACCAGTAACAATCTCGCGCTAAGCTAAGGCAATCGCCTTGCCGAGCCGGGTGTCCAACGCCGTTTCGTCCAAGTCCTTTTGTGCTATTGGATACCACGAAGTGGAGAGTTGACGTGATGAGAAGTTGAAAGCAAGAAGTGCCCTTATGTGGTCAGTGACTCAGTGTTTTGGACACCGGAGGGTGAACGATGACCAAAGCTGCGGTCTATGTTGCAACCCAAAACAAACGATGATTCAGCGAGCGATGTCAAAAATTGGTTTACGTCTCTTTGCAGCAAAGGATTCGAAGGTGGGCAGCGTAGCGTGAGGATTAGGTAAGGTTGAGTGCAGAAAACGCGGGGCGCCTCTCGCGCCCCGCTGTGACAATTCAAGGATTAGTGTCGGCCGCCTCGCCCGCCACCGTGGAAGCCACCGCCACCACCATGAAATCCGCCACCTTGATGAGGGCCGCCACCGGGGTGAAAGCCACCGCCCGCATGAGAGCCACCACCTGGATGAGACCCCCCGCCGCGATCAAAGCCACCACCGTGATGAAAGTCGCCACCGTGATGAAAGTCGCCACCGTGAGAATCTCTTCCTCCAAAGCCACGTCCCCGAAAGTCGCGGTCAAAGTCATGGCGAAAGTGGCCAACGGAAAAGAACGGAGATCGATACGCCCACCACGGTGAATAGAAGCCCCATCCGAACGGGCTATACAACAATCCGTCCGCCGGAATGAACGTATAGGCATCGTACCAGGGATCCCAATACCAGCCGGTGCCCAACCAACTGTTTCCACCAGCAACGTAGGTCTGAGCCGCGTCGGTATTCGCTTCCGCAAGATACTTGGACCGCAGGCTACTCCAGTTGTACAAGTCGTCCTCGTAGGCTTTCTTGTCGAACTTACCGGACTTCAGCGAAGCCGCGGCATTGAGATCGAGATCACGTCCGTCCTTTACCTCGACTTGCGCTCCGTCCTCCTGCACCATCAACTTGCCATCAAATACGCGAACCTGGTTTCGGTCGGCGTCGAAATCATACAGGCCAGTCTTCAATAGCCGTGTAGTCACGCCGTTGAGATCAACACGAAGATTGTTCTCATCGTGGATCTCCGCGATTTCCACCATTGCACGACCCTTCTGCACCTGCACCTCTGTGTTCGTCAGACCGGATGAAATCAACGTCACTGAAGTATTGTCACCCAGTCTCAGGAAAGCTCCCGGTGTCAGCAAGATCTCTGCTTTGCCTTGTGCAGTTGCGACTGATTGACCGGGCTCAAGCTTAATCGAGCCCACCGACTGGTCGTTCATTGCCTGCGTGCCAATCGAGACTTGACCCTCGACGTAGTTAACGCTGCCTGGCCGACCCGGGCCCCGGCCACTCCCAGATTGGGCGTCGACAGCAACAGTTGCTAACAACAGCACCAACAAACCTATCACTCCTCGCGACCATAATGTGAAAGTTTTCACCTTCATAACTACTCCTTTGCTGATCAAGCAACCTTGATCGCTTGATCCGCACTTCCCAGTAAGGCAACCGCCTGACCACAACCCGGCCTCGCGTGACACAACAGCCAACCCGTTATTGTGTTACTGGATACGGAAACTTTGGAGTGGGCGGGAGGCGAAAATTGAAGGGAACAAGTGGCGTTATGTGGTCACTCGTTCATCATTTCGGTCAGACGAGCCGCGGGCGATGCCCAGCTTTCGGATCTTGTTGATGAGCGTTGTCCGAGGCAAACCGAGCCGCGCGGCAGCGCCGGTTGTGCCGCTAACCACCCAGTTGGTTTCATCCAGCACTCGCCGGATGTGTGTGCGTTCGATTGCCTCCAACGTTTGCGCCCCGTCTGAGGTTGTCGCTGCTTCCGCGTGGGCCTTCAAACCTGCGAGCGAGATTTCCAAAACTGTGCCGCGCGAGAGAATGATCGCGCGCTCAATCAGGTTTTGAAGTTCGCGGATGTTGCCGGGCCATTGGTATGCGATCAGCGCCGCCATCGACTTCGCAGGAATGCGCTCGATCCGCTTCTTCATCTGCAGCGCAAACTTGCTCGCGAAGAAATGCACCAGCAGTGGAATATCCTCGGGCCGCTCACGAAGCGGGGGTACGGTAATCGGGAAGACGTTCAAGCGATAATAAAGGTCTCCGCGAAATTTCTTCTCTTCTACCATTCGAGCGAGATCGAAGTTCGTGGCGGCGACAACGCGCGCGTCTATCTTTGTCGTGTGCGAGCTCCCAAGTCTTTCGAATTCCTGCTCCTGGAGTACGCGTAGTAGTTTTGGTTGCAGTTCGAGTTGAACGTCGCTGACCTCATCGAGAAAGATTGTTCCCTGGTGCGCCAGTTCAAACCGTCCGATCCGCCGCGCGATCGCTCCGGTAAAGGCGCCCTTCTCGTGTCCGAACATCTCGCTTTCAAGGAGTCCCGTCGGAATCGCCGCACAATTAACCTTGACGAAGGTGCGCTGCTGCCGCCGGCTTAGATTATGAATCGCACGGGCAATGAGTTCTTTGCCGGTTCCGGTCTCTCCGTAAATCAAGACCGTCGAGTTGGTTTCTGCGACTGTCTCAACTTGCTGTAGAACGTACTTGAGCGCCTTGCTCTCGCCAATAATGTCCTCAAAGTTTCGATCACTCTGAATTGATTCTTCGAGGTAGAGTTTCTCTTCTTCCAGTTTGTTCTTAAGCGTTTCAATCTCGTGAAACGTAAGCGCGTTCTCCACCGCAAGCGCAACCTGCTTGGCGATTTGGATGAGCAACTCCACGTCATCCCGAGTGAAGGCGTTTTCGTGAAGTCTTCCAATACCCAAAACTCCAAGTACCCGGTCGCGAAAGATTAGCGGAACATTGCAATTGGATTTCACTCCAATAGCGGCTATCCGGCTCATAGAAGGAGGAAGAGCCTCCAGGCTCAAGTCGTCACTCAGGACAACCTGGCACGTCGCAAAAGCCTTCGCTGCCGGATGCCCTTCGAGCGGCAACAGATCACCCACTCGAATCTGGCTCTCCATCTGCGGCGAGTCCTGCGCCGAAACCCGCAGCATATTACTTGCCGGATCATAGAGACTGATACCCACACCATCGTGCGGCATCACTGTCCGGAGAGAGGTGGAGATCGCCGACAGGAGTTCCTGCAGATTCAGGTTCGTGACCAACATATTGTTGATTTCTAGTAGCAAGCGCGAGCGGTCACGCTCGTGCGCTGCAGCTTCTTGATCCACTAGATTCAACCCTTCAAGTCAGAATTCTCCGAGTAGTGGAGTCATATTGTTTTGTCGGCCTACGATCGCGTTCCTCCTCGGCGTTCTCTGCGTCCCCTGCGGTTTAGTCCCCGCGCTGACTAAGAAAAACCGCAGGGGACGCAGAGGACGCCGAAGACTTCTTCACTGGCAGCACGCTAAAGCACTCCTTGTTCGATTTCACGTTCTGCCTGGAGCCAGTCGTCCAATTCACACCCTGGTTGGTCGCCGCGTTCGAGATAGATTTCGTATGCGCGGTGCCTGATGTCATTCTCCCGCGCCACACTCCATACTGAAGCATCTCCTGTCTCCTCCGCAGGGATGGATGTAGCTTGTAGTTTTTTACTTCCGTTTTTCTTTGGTTTCGTCGACATCATCATCTCCTTTTCTTTGTAACTAGATTGCTGGTGCAAGTCGCCCTGACATCCTGTCGCGCCGCATTCAGCGCACGCTAAGCAGCTCCTTCCTGTGTAACCAGCACCATGCGGAAACGTGCTTTGCCTTCCATCATGCGAGCGTAAGCATCGGCAGCCTGTTCGAGAGGAACCGTCTCGACCATCGGGCGAATATTTTCGAGAACGCTGAACGCGAGAGTGTCTTCACCATCGATTGGCGTCCCCGTAAGGCTCCCATAGATCGAGCGCCCACCGAAGACGAGCGGGAACGCATTCAATTGGATCGGGTCCTGGGGTACACCGACCACGATGAGTTTCCCGTGCGTAGAAAGACCTGGCACAAGTGGACCCATCGCTTCACCGCTGGTGGCTGTTGCAAGAATCGCTTTGGCCCCACCCATACGCTGCAATGCTGCTGCGGCATCCTCGATGCTAGTATCGATATAGACGTGCGCGCCCAAAACTTTTGCAAGCTTCTCCTTCTCGCGCCCACGACCGATTGCGACGGTGCGGAATCCCATGTGCCGCGCGAACTGCAAACCAAGATGACCGAGCCCTCCAATGCCCTGCACGGCTACCAGATCTCCGCCGCGCAAGCCGGCATTTCGAAGAGCGTTGTAGGTCGTCACGCCCGCGCACAGGAGAGGCGCGGCTTCAGCGGAACTTAGCTCATCAGGAACGGAAGCGAGGGCGCGTGCTTCGGCGATCATCACCTCTGCATATCCTCCATCCGAGGTTACTCCCGATACCACAGGGTTCTGACAATTCACGATGTCTCCGCGACGGCACGATTCGCACACCCCGTCTTCTCCGGCGATGAGCCCGACGCCAACGCGTTGACCGATTTTCCATCTGGACACTCCGCTGCCCAGGGCTTCAATGCGACCAACTACTTCGTGTCCGGGTACACGCGGCAGAGTCAAACCCGGATAGGCACCCATAATCGTGGCCGCGTCGGTGTGACAGATTCCGCATGCTTCTACGCGAATCCGGACCTGACCCGTTCCGGGCTCGGAGACTTGGCGTTCCACTACTCGAAGGACGCCTGGTGCGGAGACTTCCACTGCTTTGTATGTGTCTTTCATTTGTAGGTACCTCTTATTTGTATCCATCCTCACTGAACGACAATCGCATTATGGTGACGTCGGCCACCCTCAATCTTTTTCTCGTTCCATCCACTCACGAACATATCCAGGACAGTTCTCGAGCTTCACGCCCTGCGCTTCGCAATGCCCGAAAAAGCACACAACGTTGCGATCAACCACGCCAACATCTTTCAGATCCAAAACGATCTTGCTGTAATCCGCGTTGACTTCAAAAAGCTTCCTCAGCGCGTCTATCGCCTCAGATTCGATTCGGCCACTTAGGAGGAACACGATGATTCCCCCTCGCACGACAGTTTCAATTCTAAAAGTCATCGATCAGCCATTGCAGTGTCGGCTGTGCTGCACTGCTTACTTCCGGTCAAAGCATCAAACTTGTCGGGAGCGACCAACAATTGGGACTCCCTGCTCATATGAAGTTGGCGCCGCCGTCGACGAGGATTGTCTGACCGTTGACACAGGCGCCGTCATCCGAGAACAGAAATGCCACCATCGCGGCGAGATCCTCCGGGACTCCAAGTCGAGGCGACCGCACTGCGTTCATCCACTAATAGCGCAAACCGAGTGCCCTATTCATCTCAATACAAACAAGGGCCGAAGATCAAAATGGAGTGACAGAATCTTAGGAAGTGCCAGAATTCTGGGAGTTCAATGAGGGAATTTGTGGGACCGCATGGCCACGCAGTGCTGAGAGCCCGGTCGTTCTCCCGCTGAGCGTGAGTGCGCGTTGTGAGCAGCCCGAATTTGTCGACTTTCGGCAGACGTCTCCGACGAATCTGTGGAGGTCGACACGACGGGAGCGGGTCTGCCGTGAAGTGTGTGTTCGACCAGATGGTCGAGCCCTTATCCGAGGCCCAGTCCGACGACAACTACGCGACCCAGATTGGGAGGGGACCTACGTAGCTCGCGTGGGGACGGATCAACTCATGTTGGTGAAACTGTTCCATTGCGTGCGCGATCCATCCCACCATTCGCCCAAGCGCGGCGATGGCCAACTCCTCGCCTTCGAAACCGAGGCGGTGCCCGACGAAAAGCGCCGGGATAATGTATTCCATGACGGCGCCCATTGCCTCAGACGCGGCCTTTTCCGCTTCCTCAAGACGCTTGAATTGAGAGTCTCCATGCAAAACTTGACGGAGCGCCGCCATGAGCGCCGCCGGCCGTGGATCTGATCCGCTCCTTCCGCTACTGAAGCCAGGCAGCGGTTCCCTGTTACGCAATCGCTTAACGACGGCGGCGTGTCCGTCTCTGCTGGCAAGAATCTCTTTTAGGAATCGTGAAACGGCCCCAGATCTCTCCTCTTGGAAGCGTTGCCCGCGCGAAACCATGATCCCGGCGGTGACTGCCTGGTACGGTGTCACGCCGACGTTGGCGACTGCTCGCACCGCATAGGTGATCGGATCGAACTCGTGATCGACAGAGAGAATGAGAAGCGTTCGGATTACTTCGTCAAACCCCGCTGGCGCCCTCATCGCCTTGGCGACGAACTTGTGCAACGACTGGGCCGGCAGTTTTTTCGATCTCACCATCATGGCGGCGTACCAGCGCAGCACGTCAGCACCGCTTCTAGCGTACCCAGCGGGCGACAGGTCATAAGCGCGGGGATCCACGCGCTCAAGCATCGGGAAAAGCACGAGCGCTCGTTCCAGGATTCCGAGTTTCGCAAGACTCGGTTGGATCTGCGGCCAGATGTCAGGAGCGCCCGTCATGGGCGAGCCGAACAGGAACTCTTCATCCGTCTCCCACATCATTGCCGCTAACGCCTCGATCGTGGCGTGCCTCGACAACTCGACGGCGTCGCGTCCTCGAAAGTACAGCCCATCCTCGGTAATCAAAGTTATTTTTGATTCGGAGGCGAGCGGCGCGTGTGGGTTCGAGTTCTCCGTCGTTCCAGGCTTGCCTCGCAAGCGGTCAACATCGGACTTCCAGTACTTGCGGGCTCGCGACCCCACTATAGGCTCGGAGCGAATTAGCTTTCGGCTGACATACGCATAGAGAGTTGGCACCCTGACACCAAGAATTCGCGCGGCCTCTTCGGCGGTCAAGTAGAGATTCCTGTTTCCCATGATGTCTGCTGATGTTGACGGAAATAATCAAGATTGACCACCGTATCGCTACGACATAGAGTCACATCGCAATACATATTGACGCATTGTGATCAATATATAAAGGAGCCATGTATGAAACGTTGGTAGTTCGGCCTTCAGGCGGAAGTTTGTATGTTGCATTGGCTCGAACTACGAACGTCTTGAACCGTTAGTTTTCCGATGCTGATTCTCCTTGGCTATCTGATGGTCGTTACCTTCATGGTGCTGATCATGACGCGCCGGCTCTCCGCGCTGGTTGCGCTGATCTTGGTCCCTTTGGTTTTCGGTCTGCTTGCGGGACACCGCACAGACCTTGGCCCTATGGCGATCGAGGGGATCTCCAAACTTGCGCCGACGGCCGCACTGCTGCTGTTCGCGGTGCTGTGCTTCAGCATCATGATCGATACAGGCTTATTCGACCCACTTGTTCGCGGTGTGCTTCGCGTAGTAGGCAACGATCCCAGGCGCATCGCCATCGGCACGGCGGTGGTCGCGCTGATCGTTTCGCTTGACGGCGATGGCGCCACCACGGCTCTGGTGACAATCACCGCTTTCCTCCCGGTTTATCGCCGGCTGGGCATGAATCCGCTGATCCTGGCCGTTCTTCTCGGATCGGCCAATTCAATCGTCAATCTTGCTCCATGGGGTGGGCCGACGGGTCGCGTTGCAGCGGCACTACATATTGACCCGGCAGACGTATTCGTGCCCTTGCTGCCAGCTATGGCCGCAGGGGCTGTTGCCACACTTGTAGTGGCCTGGTTCCTGGGCAATCGCGAGCGCAACCGTCTCGGGGTGTCAGCCGCGACCCAACCACTGGAACCTGTCACTTTGGCCTTCGAACGAGATGTGGGCGTAGCACGCCCTCATCTCATTGTTTTCAACCTCGCTCTGACCATCGCTGTGTTGGCGTTGGCCGTACTTCGGCTTTTTCCGATGCCGCTACTTTTCATGGCGGGCTTATCGCTTGCGCTGCTAGTGAACTACCCCGCCGTTTCAGCTCAGCGCGCTCGACTGACTGCACATGCCGCCAATGCATTGCCCATCGTCTTGTTAATTCTTGCGGCGGGCATCTTCACAGGCGTAATGACTGGAACAGGAATGGTCGACGCAATGGCAAAGGGCGCAATGACGGCGGTGCCCGATCGCTTTGGCCCTTGGCTCGGGCCAATCACCGCCTTGTTGAGCGCTCCGATGACGTTCGCGCTTTCCAACGACGCGTACTACTTTGGCGCGGTGCCGGTGATTGCGCAGACAGCGGCGCAGTACGGCATTGCGCCTATAGAGATCGCTCGAGCTTCCTTACTGGGCCAGCCCATCCATGCTTTGAGCCCGCTGGTGGCTGCCATTTATTTAGTCGCAGGATTGCTGGATTGTGAGGTGGGTGCCATGCAGCGTTTCGCCCTTAAGTGGGCCGCCCTGCTCACGGTCGTATTGATCGTCGCGGCCATCGTAACGCGCGCGATCATCTGAAAAGTTCCTATGACTGAAAGACTCGCGAATACGATCAATATCCTCGTGCCCACGGGCGCGCTCGGGGCCGGAGTGCGCGAGTCAGACGTTGCTGCCGGAATTGCTGCGGGCGCCCACGGGATCGCTTGTGACGCCGGTTCAACTGACAGTGGACCTGCTTATCTTGCAACCGGCCGCTCCAAGTATTCGCGCGACTCAGTCAAGACCGACCTGGCGATTCTTATGCGCGCACAGGCTGCGGCCGGTATTCCGCTGCTCATCGGGTCGTGCGGCACTTCGGGGTGCGATGAAGCGCTTGATTGGACTCACGAAATTGCCCTTGAGATCGTGCGCGAAGAGAGCCTCCGTCCCCGCATCGCGCTGCTCTACTCGGAACAGAGCCCTTCTATCATGCGGGATCGCGCGGGGAAGGAGCGCATCGCACCTCTTGCGCCCGTTACCGTGGTGGACCCGGAGACGTTTATTACCTGCGACCGCATCGTGGCGCTGATGGGACCTGAACCCTACATGGCGGCGCTTGAAGCGGGCGCGGACATTGTGCTCGGCGGCCGGACTACGGATACCGCGGTTCTCGCGGCGCTGCCCCTGCTTCGGGGAATGGGCACGGGGCCCGCATGGCACGCCGGAAAAATCGCCGAATGCGGCGACCAATGCACACTCAATCCTCGCGCAAGCGGTGTGATGATACGAGTTGGTCACGACGCATTCGAAGTCGAGCCGTTGAATCCGACCAATCGTTGTTTGCCCCACACCGTGTCGGCGCACATGCTCTACGAAAACAGCGACCCGTTTCTTCTGCACGAGCCCGGCGGAGTCCTCGACGTGAGCGATGCGCGCTATCACGCCGTGACCGACCGGGTCGTCCAGGTGACGGGTTCGCGCTTTATTCCGCAACCTTACACGATGAAGTTGGAAGGAGCTTCGAGCGGTGACTTTCAAACGATCATGCTTGTAGGGATACAAGATCGTGCCGTTCTTGCGGACATCGACCGCTTCGTCGCGCAGATGCATACGTACCTCGTTGGGCGGATCAAAGAAACCATGGGGCACCGCGTAAAGCAATTCGACATTTCGCTTCGCTCTTACGGATGGAATGCCGTGTCGGGCATTGTCATCAGTTCCCCCACTCCCGCGCCGCGCGAAGTCGGTTTGCTGTTCGTGGCAACCGCCGAAACCCAGGAGCTTGCCACCCAGATTGCCAAGACCTGTAACCCAGCGTTCTTCCATATGCCTCTCGACATCGATACCGAACTGCCCAGCTACGCCTTTCCGTTCTCTCCGTCGGAGATCGAGCGAGGCCAGGTCTTCGAGTTCAAGCTCAACCACGTGGTATATGTCGACAAACCAGATGAACTTGTCAGAACAGTGTTCTCAAACGCCGGAGCGTCGCACGATGCCTAAAGTCAGCGAAATCTGTCGTCAGGTCCGCTCGAAGAACGCGGGGCCGTTCTGGATCACTATCGACCTCTTTTTCCGCGATCGAGCGTCCTTCGATCGCTACGTCGAAGCGCCCCAATTCCAGCCTGCCGCCATCGGTTCTCTGTTCGACGTCGATTCGGCCTTGGTCAAGCGGTTCGTCATCCCGGATCTGCTCGTCCTCAAGCTTTCTTATCCGCGCCGGCATCCACAGGGAGGAGCCATGGAAAGAGACATGCACGGCGGACAGCAATATGTAAGAGTGCTCGATGTGGAAGTCGGGTAGGAATGGTATCAAAGGGCTAAATGAGGCTGAGTCAAAAGCAACCAGCCATTCTCAATTGCTCAAGCTAGAGTCAACCGAGCCGCCGATGTGAGGAACTCAAAACCGAAATTAACTTCACAGAGTGGTGGTATTGAGCCACCGTCCGACGAAACCAGCGAAAGGATTTCAAATTATGAATAAAACTCGACTGTTGTGTTTGAAGGTGATCCTTATCACCGGCATGGCCCTGCCGCTTGTTGGAATAACTAACAACACAAAGGCTTCGGTGCCGACATATTCTGCGGATGTCGCTCCAATTGTCTTTGAACACTGCGCGAGTTGCCATCGTCCCGGAGAGATCGCTCCGATGTCATTTCTCACTTACGAAGCTACACGACCCTGGGCTCGGGCGATTCGCGAACAAGTCGCCACAGGACAAATGCCGCCCTGGCATGCAACACAACCGCGCGGCACTTTCGTGAATGATAGGCGGTTGACTGAGCAGGAGCGGGATACGCTCATTCGCTGGGTCGACGCCGGCGCTCCGCAGGGCAATCCGAAAGACTTGCCGCCACAGCCGAAGTTTTCGGAGGGATGGGAAATTGGCGAGCCAGATACCATCCTCAGTGTGTCAAAAGAGTTTGAAGTTCCGGCATCCGGAGAAATCGAATACCAAAACTTTCAGGTTCCCACGAATTTCACCGAAGACAAGTGGGTGCAGGCGATCGAAGTGCGTCCGGGCACCCGCAAGGTCGTACATCACATTCTGGTCTTCTGTCGCGAACCCGCTGCCGGAGAGCGGCCCGTACCTTTTACTCAACTCGTTCCAAAAATGCCGCTACTGCACGAGAAGCGCGCCGATAAATTAGTGGCCACAACCGCGCCCGGCACCAATGCAATGATCTTACCGCCTGGTAAGGCACTCTTGATAAGAGCCGGTGCGCTTCTTCGATTTCAGATCCACTACACGACAAACGGTACAGCCGCCCGGGATAGATCAAGCGTCGGAATTATCTTTGCGCGGCGACCACCACAGCAGGAAGTTCGGACGAGCGCGTTCGTCAATCCAATGTTTGTCATTCCGCCTGGAGCTAGTGACCAGGCAGTCGATTCAGTGATTCAGTTTACCGAAGACTCGCACATTCTTGGACTGATCCCACACACGCACTTGCGTGGCAAGAGTTGGGAATACCGCATGGTATACCCCGACGGTCACACAGAAGTCGTATTGTCAGTTCCGCGTTATGACTTCGGCTGGCAGACATATTACGTTTTCGCAAAACCACTTCCTGCGCCGAGGGGAGCCCGCCTTGAGGCAACCGCGCACTACGATAACTCGGCTGCAAACCGGTTCAACCCCAATCCGAAGGCTTCTGTGCGCTGGGGCGATCAGACCTGGCAGGAAATGCAGTATACGGGTATTACATATTCGGTTGATGACCAGCCCAGCGAAAAGCGATAGGTTCTGATTGCTCAAATTCTTCGTGGCAGGTTCTAGTGGTTATCTGTGTTTCGCGCGCGCGGGATCATCAGAGCCATCGCTCCACATCAAAGACTAAGTGCGCGGACCTTTAGAGTTAAAATGAGGGACGTATCGGATGGTGTGTTTCTCAATATTGAGTTGTTTGATTTTCAAATCCAGCGTCGATCGCGGGACTCCGAGTTTGGCGGCCGCACCATTTGGCCCGGCAACTTTTCCGCTACTCTCCGCAAGAGCTGCTTCGATAAGTTCCTTCTCATAGTTCTGGAGGTTATGTTTGAGAGAACCGAGTAACTCCGGGCGAGGTGCGCTCTGACTCAAAAGCCATGCCTCATCGATCCGCAGAGTATCTCCGGCGCAGAGGATTACTGATCGCTCAATAATATTTTGCAGCTCACGAATGTTTCCTGGCCAATGATACGACTGGCATAGCTTGAGGGTGTTTTTGTCGATCTTATTGATTCGCTTCCGGGCTTTGTCCGCGTAACGCTTCACGAAGTACTCCACCAGCATCGGAATGTCTTCTTTCCGTTGCCGGAGAGGCGGTACATCTATCGGAAAAACATTCAGCCGGTAGAAAAGGTCGGCGCGAAATGTCCCTGAAGCAATGCCCGCCGGTAAGTCGCTGTTGGTTGCGGCTATTATCCGAACATCTGTTGAAATGACGTGGCTACCCCCCACCCGTTCAAACTGGCGCTCCTGAAGTACTCGAAGCAGGGCGATCTGAGTTTCCGTAGGAAGCTCGCCGATTTCATCGAGGAAAATCGTTCCGGAGTGCGCCAGCTCAAAACGCCCTTGCCGGCGCTGCACGGCGCCGGTAAACGCCCCCTTCTCATGGCCAAACAACTCCGAGGCGATGAGCGAAGAAGGAATTGCGGCGCAATTCACGCTGACAAACGCCTGGCTCGCGCGCGGCGAACCTTTATGGATGGCGCGCGCAATTAGTTCCTTCCCGGTTCCCGTTTCACCAGTGATCAGAACCGTGGAGTCGGTGGGAGCGACTTTCACTATGCTCGAAAGGACAGTTTTCAGGGCGGGTGAGGAGCCCACGATCTCTTCAAACATGGAGACCTGATCGATCTGCTCCCTGAGGACCACGTTCTCGTCGTGAAGACGGTCTTTCAGCCGCTTGATTTCTTCGAATGCGTTCTCCAATTCAGCACTGGCCTCTCGCTCTGCGGTGACATCCATTACCGCACCAATAAACTCGATGATTCCTGATTCATTTTTTGATGCGTGGGCCACAATATAGATATGCTTGACCGAATCGTCAGGCATTAAAAGGCGACATTCGACCTGACAACCTTGTCCATCGCGAGACGCCTGATCGATGCGTTCCTGAACCAATGCTCTGTCTTCCGGATGAACCCGTTCGAGAACGCGCTCCAACGCGGGTTGGGTGGATCGATCGTATCCATAGATCCGGAAAGTTTCTTCAGACCAGAACATCTCGCCTGTGGAGAGCCTGCAGCCAAAGCTACCAGTCCGACTCAAGCGCTGGGCTTCGGTCAGGTAGGCTTTGCTGCGGCGCAATGCCTCTTCAGCTTTTTTGCGATCGTCGATATCCGTCGTCAAGTTGTACCAACGGACAATGCGACCTTCGGCATCGCGTTGCGGACGAGATCGCAGGTGGAACCAACGGTACACGCCATCCGCTCCCCGGCTACGATGCTCAATATCGAGCGGCTGTCCGGTTTCGACCGCGCGACTCCAAGTGTCGATCATGTTAGGAAGGTCATCCGGATGGAAGGTGTCGTTGGTGACCCAATTCTTAAATTGCTCAATCGTCTTGCCGAAATATTCCAAAACTTGACGGTTGAGAAGCTCGATCTCGCCTGCGGCATTGGCGGTAGAAACAAGCCCGGGGATGCTGTCGATGGTCAGGCGCAGGCTCTCCTCATTCGATCGGATCTTATCCTCCGCGCGCTTCCGATCGTCGATGTCGGTGCCGGTCGCATACCAGCGTATGACCTTTCCTTGTTCGTCCCGGAGCGGGTTGTATTGGATCAGCAACCAACGGTACTGACCATCCCTGTAGCGCACTCGTCTTTCGAACTCGAATGGGACCCCTCGCGAGAGCGCTGCATCGCGGTCCTCGCGCAATCTCTCGGAGTCCCCCGGATGAAAGACATCACCAAAGCTTTCCGAACTCACTTCTTCTTTCGTCAGGCCGGTGTACTCCAATACTGCCTGATTCGCAGATAGGAATTTTCCGTCGGCTCCAATGGCGACGATGAGTTGAGGAATTGCATCGATGATTGTTCGAAGCTCGGCTTCGGACTTAGCTTTTTCGTCGAATGCCCTCGTTATTTCGCTCTCAGCGAGCTTCCGGTCGTCAATGTCAGTCAACAACATATACCAGCGGGTGACACGACCTTTGGCGTCTCGCTCCGGGTGCGCGCGAGATTGAAACCAACGGTACACGCCATCGGCACGCCGCTGGCGGAGCTCGAGATCATGCGGCTGCCCGGTTTGTACTGAGAGTCTCCACGCGTCAATCACGCGAGGAAGGTCATCCGGATGGACGGCGTCGCTGGTCGCCCAGTTCTTCAATTCGTCAGCCGTCTTGCCGAAGTACTCCAGGACCTGGCGGTTGAGCAGTTCAACCTCACCCTCCGCACTCAACGTACATACAAATCCAGGAATGGTGTCGACGATCAGACGAAAGCGTTCCTCACTCTCCTTCAGCGCCGCCTCGTTGTTCTTGCTCTCAATCGCAACCGCCGCGAGATGCGTAACCTGCTCGATAAGTTTTTGATCCTGCTCGGTTGGCGTGCGCGGCTCGCGCCAATAGATCGCGAAGGTGCCCAATACAATTCCAGTCGAGGCCGATATTGTAGTTGACCAGCACGCTTTTAGATCGTGCATCAACGCGGCCGTTCGCCATTCAACCCTGTCCAATCGCGTGTCCGAAGCCACGTCCGACACGATTACTTGTGTCTTGCGGCGCGCTGCCTCAGTGCAGGGTCCTCCTTCGCGATCCACCGGTACCCCGGGAAACCGATCGTTGTAGCTGGATGGAAGACTGGGCGCTATTGCCTGTTGGATCTTCGAGCCGCTGGGATCGAGCAATATGACGCTGCAATAACATCCGCTCGCGGTCTGTTCTACGACTCGGCATAGGGCCTCGAGAATGGATTCCAGCGAACTGCCTTGGGCAGTCATTTCCAGAACGTGATTCTCCCCGGCGAGCAAACATTCCGCGCGCTTTCGGTCTTCGATGTCGGTGTTCGTTCCGAACCATTTGACAACCCTTCCATCGTTGTCGAACGACGGCGTCGCACGAAAAAGAAACCAACGATACACGCCGTCGAAACGGCGTAGCCGTCCTTCAATCTCACCAGGCTCGCTGGAAGCCAAAACGGATCGCCAGTATTCGGTAAGTGCGGTCAGGTCGTCCGGATGAAGGGCATCCGTCCACCCCCAACCGTGCGCCTGGTCGGCCGAGAGGCCGGTATAGTCGAGCCAGCGCTTATTGAAGAAGTCAGCGGAGCCGTCTGAAGAAGAGGACCATACCAGTGTGGGGCTCGAGTCTATGAAGCCTCGAAGCTCGTCTGCCGAGTATTTCGTTTCGAACGCCCTTTGGAATGACATTCTGCCCCGCCGCTGTTTGAAGCTGCGTTATTGTAGCTTGTAAGGGTGCTTGCAGACAAAACCGCACAAGGAGACGCTCGGGATTCCTGCCGGTGAGGACTCCGGCGGCGATCGATGTGGGGCTTGCAGTCAATCCGACTCATTGCGGTTCGACACCCATTTCTGTTCGACATTCGGGAACACTACTAATCGTGTTAAACTACCGGCAGACGACCGGTGGGTTCGCGGCGCAGCGTCGTCACGACGCTAACGAGTCACCAAGAAGCCGAATTAATCGAAGGAGCCGCAGGTGGGGGTTTTGAAAGACAATTCTTTCAATCATCAAACCGGAGCCTCGGCTGTGCGTCTTGCTAAGTCGGACCCGTTGATGTTTGGATCATCATTGGCAGATGTGTTTAGTGTGCCTGGCTACGACTGCAGAGTGTTAGGTCAGGAACAAAAGCCTGAGTTTGCGGTGACGCGGCTCCGCTCGGGTCCGCGAGAGATGGCGAAGGCCCCGCAGTACCCCGCCGATAACGCCATCCTCATCTGTGTCTCGCTTACACCGTCGGCGATCGGACAATGGAGAGCACGATACGACGGACGCGAGGTTGGAGTCACACGAGCGATCCCGTTCGCGACGACCTATATCGATCTGAATTGTCCGATGGAAATGTGGGTTCGTGGCCCCTTCGATTACCTGCACTATTACTTTTCGAAGGAACTGCTCGCGAGGATTGCACTAGACAACGGCGTATCGCCCGCGTTTCACCTTCAAGAAGTATTCTTCATCGAAGACCTGGTGGTGGCCCAAATGACGAAGAGCATTCTCGCGCCTGTCAGACACGGAGAGCCTCTCGATCGATTGGCGCTAGACCATATCGCGATGGTGCTCGGCGCCCACACTTTGCAGCAGCATTGCGGTACGCCGAAGTTCGCGAGCGGTCCACGACAAGGTCTCGAGGCGTGGCAAAAGCTTCGTACTGAGGAGATGCTGCAAGCAAGTCTTGAGGGAAACATCTCGGTCAATGAATTGGCGACTGCGTGCTCGCTTTCGGAGGGTCACTTCGCCCGCCGTTTCCGTCATAGTTTTGGGACGTCCGTTCATCAGTACTTGCTCCAGCTTAAGATCGATCATGCCAAACATTTGCTCGCCCATAGCGATAAGCCTCTCGTAGAGATCGCATTGCAATCTGGTTTTTACGACCAGCCATCCTTTACCCGAACCTTTAACCGGATCGAGCGCACGACTCCTTCACGTTGGCGGCGGTTCAATCAGAATGGGGCAGGCCTCCACGACGAATAATCTCACCTCCGGGATACTGATGGCCGTCCGTTGAGCAGCTGGTCGAAATATCCCGCCGCTCACAGGATACGAGACCGCAATTTCTTGGTTACATCTTGATTGGAAATTACAAAACGGGCCGAATTCTACAAGAGCCTGTTGGTTCCCTCGATCTACCATATTGAAAAGGCGAGGGGTCAATATGACGACTGGTTCAACGCAGCGTCCCGAACGTCTGACACGCAATAACGCCCTGCTACTCCTGGTGGATCACCAGGTCGGTTTGTACACAGGCATTCGTGACATCGACGTCCTTCAACTCAAGCACAACATCGTTGGTCTGACACGAGCAATGCTCGCGCTCAAAGTGCCCGTGATCGTAACCACAACAACAGAGAAAATGTGGGGACCGCTTATCCCCGAACTCGCCGAGGTTTTGCCCGGCGTGCCGGGCATCGAACGCACTACGGTCAACGCCTGGGACGAGAAGCGTTTCGTGGATGCGGTCAGGGCGACTGGGCGCAAGAACCTCATCGTCACGGGCGTTTCCACTGATGTGTGTCTCGCGTTCCCGGCCATAGCTGCCCTTGCCGACGGCTTCCAGAGTTATGCGGTCATCGATGCATCGGGTGGCTTCACTCAGACTCAAGTCGACATGGGAATCTTGCGCATGGTGCAAGCCGGCGTCACCCCAGTCTGCTATTCCAATGTCGCGGTCGAGATCTTGGCCGATAATGCGGCGTCGGAGGCCGAGGCGGTCTACGGCGCGCTCAGCATGCCGTTCAGCGGCTTAGTTTTTGGCCTCAGGCGGTATTTTTTGCGTGAGAGCCAACCAAGGAGAGCAAATGAAGACTACGCAAACCAAACCTAGCATCGTGTTTTGCCACGGGCTCTGGGCCGACGGCTCGTGCTTTAACAAGGTGATTCCAACGCTTCAGGCGGAAGGTCATCAGGTGATAGCCGCCCAGTACGGGCTCGACACAACCGCGGACGACGTCGCCACCGTAAGACGTACGCTGGGGCGGGTCAGCAGCCCTGCCATCCTCGTCGGTCACTCTTACGGCGGAAGCGTCATCACCGGCGCCGGAACAGACGACCGCGTTTCGGGCCTGGTGTACATCGCCGCGCTCGCTCCGGACGCCGACGAAACATCGCAGACACAGCAGTCTAACTTCCCGAAGACGGACGTCTTCTCCTACATCGAAGTCGCGGACGGACGCATCTGGCTGCTTCCGGAAGGTGTCAAGTATTTCTGCGGAGACCTTTCGGAGCAGGAGCAGAAGCTGGTCTGGGCGACGCAGACCGTGCCGGCTCCCGACCTCTTCAACGCGAAAGTGGGAGGACCTGCCTGGAGATCGAAGCCAAGCTGGTACATCGTTGCCAAGAATGACCGCACCGTCCACCCAGACATGGAACGGTTCGTTGCTAAGCGGATGGGCGCCACAACCTATGAGCTTGAAAGCAGCCACGTGCCGATGCTCTCCCAACCGGAGCGGGTGATCGATGTAATCCGTACGGCCGCAAAGGCTGTTCAGGCCCGCGCCAGCGTAGCATAGAAGCCGCAAACAACTCCTATTCGTCCGGGAAGCCACTCGAGCCAGTTTTTTGTGAGTAGTTTGCAGCCAAGAAACCGGTTGCTATGAGTCCAATGAATGAGGTTCCAGATGGAAACCAAATTCAAAGCAATTGTTCAAAGTGAGTATGGTGCTCCAGAAAAAGTTCTAAAAATTGCGAAGCGCCAATTAACGAGCGAAGAGCTTGGCGTTGACGATGTTCTCGTAAAGGTCATCGCTCGACCGATCCATCACGGTGATATCCAGATTCTGTCCGCTCTTCCTCAAGGAGGGCCAATCGAGCCCATTCCGGAGGGAACTCAAAGGGTACCTGGGTTTGAGGGCGTCGGGACGATCCTCCGGCTCGGAACAAACCCCGAAGTGGCGAAAAGGTTTAGCGAAGGCCAGCGTGTCGCGTTCTTTCCGGCAATGGGCTCGTGGGCTGAATACGTGGTCGTTCGATACAACTCTCTGTTGCCGGTTCCGGACGAGATTTCCGATCAGATTGCGGCGCAGATGCTCATAAATACCATCACTGCATCCGTGCTCATCAAAGCTGGTCACAATTCACTCAAAGCTCCGATTACGCTTCCCGTTCACATTCTTCAGAATGCGGCTGCATCCGGCGTTGGACGTTTGCTAACTCAAGTTGCTTTAGATCGCGGTGTCCGCCCTATTCGTTTGGTGAGATCGCATCAGTCCGGTGAAAAGCTTCAATCGACGCTTCCTGGGCCGCCTGTTTATTCAACGAGCGATAGCAATTGGAAGGAACAGGTTCGCGAAGCCCTAGGAGGACACAAGCTCGAAGTGGCTTTCGATGCCGTCGGCGGAAAAGCAATTGACGACTTCGCTGAGGTTGTTGACGACGGTGGAACCATCATCAACTTCGGTTCATTGGGTAGCAACAATGGGACGAACATTTATTCGCTCGCCCCCAATAATATCGCGCTTAGGAGCGTGTCAATCATGAGTTGGTTTCGGCTGACCGGGGATGAAAAGCAGAAGGATTTCGAGCTGGCTCTGAGCCTCGCGAGGAATCACCCAGAGCTTTTCGAGGTCGCGCATGAGTATGAATTTGCCGATTTTCAAAAAGCAATTCAGCACGCGTCTCGTCCGGGGAAAACCGGTATCGTCTTACTGGAGAGTCAAAGTTAGGAAGGACAGCTTATGGAAATTGGAACCATTGGAGCAGGAGATTTCGCACAAGCGTTCGCAAAACGGGTATTGAAGGCCGGCCACAGCATAAAGCTTAGCAATAGCCGAGGTCCCGAGAGCCTGCGAGAGATTGTCAATCATCTTGGTCCTGGAGCAAAGGCTGCCACCACGGAAGAGGCAGCGGCTTGCGAAGTGGTACTTCTTGCCGTGCCCTGGGACAACGTGCCCGAGATACTTGCAAGTCTCCCCACGTGGAAAAATCAGATACTGATCGATGGGACTAATCCTTTTCACGGTAAGGCCGGAACTTTTAAGCCTGCCGATGTTGGCAACCTATCCACTAGCCAGCTTGTTGCGGCCCTAGCACCTGGAGCACGAGTAGTTAAAGCACTGAACAACATGATCGTTCCTAACCTGGAGGCAGATCCGGTCGTCAACGGGGCGAGGCGGGTTGCATTTATTTCCGCAGACGATGGCGCCGCGAAGAAGCAAGTTGATGCCCTACTAAAAGCTTTTGGCTATTCAGTCGTTGATCTGGGAAACCTTCGCGATGGGGGGCTGATCCAGCAAGCTGGTGGTCCTCTCGCAGGTCGAGATTTTTTGGAACGAGGAGAGTAGTCCCAAATGAAAGCAATTCATTTGATTGCCTACGGAAATCCGGCTGAGAGCTTAGAGATGGTCGAAGTTTCTGAGCCAAACGCCCCGTCTGCGAGCGACGCTCTGGTGCGCATGGAGTATGCGCCGGTTGATTACAGCGACCTCCTTTTAGCAAACGGAGTGTACTTTCTAAAACCGAAGCTTCCTTCTGTCATTGGAGGTGAAGGTGCAGGAATTGTGGAGGCGATCGGGCCGGGTGTCACCTGCGTCAAGGTAGGCGATCGTGTCACGATCCCTTTCGGAACATTCACCTGGTCTGAAAAAGTTCTTGCTCCAGCCCAAGGTCTTTTCGTCGTTCCTGCTTCAATCGATGCCAGATCGGCCTCGATGTTAAATATCAATCCTACGACGGCAGTTCTTCTCTTAAGCGAATTTGTAAAGCTAAAGCCTAAAGACTGGATTGTATTAAACGCAGCCAACTCGCAGATCGCGCGCTGCCTGATCGCGATTGCAAAATCGAGCGATCTCAACATTGTAGGTATCGTGAGACGGTCCGAGCTTATCCCGGAAATTGAGACATTGGGTGTTGATTTCGTTGGCGTCGAGTCGCCGGAACTAACAAAGCAAGTTCAGACTGCAACGGGCGGAATGCCCATATCCCTGGGTCTTGATGCCGTAGGTGGTCCAGCGACAGCGACGTTGGCGAGCATGCTTTCCCCGGGGGCTCATCTCGTTAGCTATGCGTGGCTCAGTGGTTTGCCGATTTACGTGCCGCAAGGCGAACTCATTGGTAAGAGGTTGAACATCCACGGCTTCTGGATGTATTACGAAGAGTATCTCCCCAAAATGCGAGCGGCACTGACTGAGGCGACAAAAGTAGTCGCCTCCGGCAGATTAACTTTGCCAATCACCACAACATACAAACTATCCCAAATCAAAGAAGCAATCGAACACTCCCAGCGTGGTGGCAAGGTTCTATTGGATTTCAATTAGAAAGCGACGGCCTGAGAGGAGACAAGCCCTGACCGCCGTGTGATGACCGTCCCCAGCGGGACGACCAAGCCAGCGAAGTATCCCACTTCGTGGTTTGGCCAAATTCCACGTCGAACGCTTTGCCGGTCGGAACGATGACTTTGTCGTCGGGCAGGACCACCTGCCCGCGGAACGTCGGGGTGGTGCGGGTGATCACGGTGATCCAATCGCCACTGCCAATCTGGATCGGGTACGGGGTGTACACGTGCATATCGGGGAAGATTCGCAACATCTGCCGCATCGCTGCGGCGTGGGCGACGCTTCCGTAGATCGGCTGTGCGTTCCCGAGGATGTCGCTCCCTGTCCGTATGACCGTTCCAGCGACTCGATCCAGATTGGAGAGCCAAAAGATGCGATGGTTTGTTGGACGACCTTCATCGAGAGAGCTCGCGTCGGTATTCCCCCGGCGTGAGTCCGCATAGCTTCCGGAATACCAGCGTAAGGTGAGCCTGACTCGAGAATCCGCAAGAGTATGCGACTTGCACGATGCTCATCTCCGGGTCGGCGAGCAATCGACGGGCGCGCTCGATCCGCCGATTCAAAACGTAGCAATGCGGCGTTATGCCGGTCGTCGCGTGAAACATCCTGAGAAAATGGCTACGGCTGTATCCGGCCTCGGACGCGAGCTCCTGAAGGGTCAGGTCCGATTCGAGTCGGCTTTCAATGAACTCCTGAACCCGAAATAGGTGCTGTTGAGGGAGCGTCGTCGCACGGCTTGACCGCGCGGGCCCACGTTCACCGAGAAACAGAAATCGAATCGTTAGCGCCTGCACCAGCGAATCCACGTACAGCCGGCCCGATGCGCCGCCAGACTGAACTTCCGCAACCAACAGATTGAGAATCTCTGAAATCGCGCGATCCCGAAGGTCGCCCCGTTTGTCATGCGGCGGGGCCAGCCGACCTTCGAGTTCCTCAGCAACTGCCGTCACGAAGGCTTCATCAAAGGCACAGTAAAGGAGGTCGGCCGTTTGTGCCGAGCGCATTGCCGGGAGCAACCCTTTAGGCAGGATCGTCAATGTGCCAAGGGTCTCGCGCTTCAGTGCGCCGTTGGTCGCCTTGTATTCACCTCGCCACGTTGGTGAGCACACCATCACGAGGAGTGACCGATCGAGAGCATTGCCTTCCGGACGCTCTCCCGGATTGCAGACGTCATCTTCCCGCGTCCAGATGAGCTTGAGCGGGGTTCCGAGTAAGCGTTTCGCGATCACCGATGCTTCGCGTTGCACATGAGAATCACCTACGGCGCGTCTGCCGAAGCCCCCGCCAGCCATTTCGGTATGGAAAGTTACCTGCTCCGGTTTTAGTCCCAGCACTTCGGCGACCGCCGCCTGATCCCCCGTCTGAAACTGCGATCCGGCCCAAACCTCTGCGCGATCGCCATCGAAGCGCACGGTCGTGTTCAGAGGCTCCATCGGCGTGTGCGCGAGGAAGGGAAACTCATACTCCGCCACCAGTCGATTGCTCGGTGCGATCTTGTCGATTGCGGCTGGGTCTCCTTGAGTTGCGGCAACAATTCCGGGCGATTGGCCGAGCTGCCGGTATTTCGTCCTTAGCTCAGCCGTGTCAGCCGCCTCTACTCCAGTGAGATCCCACTCCACTTTGAGCAGACTCCGCGCCTGTTTCGCCGGCCAGAACTTATCAGCAACGATCGCGACGCCGGTTCCTTTTACCGGCGGGATCTCAAAAACATCGAGCACGCCTTCAACCCGTCGCGCTTCGGCATCGCTGATGCTCTTCACGCGACCGCCGAACACAGGCGGATGAGCAACGACCGCCACTTTCATTCCCGGCAGATCCAGGTCCAGGCCAAACTTCAGCGAACCATCACACTTGGGTCGGCTATCCAGCCGTTTGGCGGGCTTGCCGACGAGACGAAACTCCGTCGGATTCTTCAAGCCAACAGTCGTCGGCACGGATTGGCGCGCCGCTTCGCTCGCCAGCTCAGCATAGGTGGCGGATTGTCTGGCTGGACCATGGACCACGCTTGCTTCTGTGCGACACTGGTCCGGCGCGACGTGCCAACGATCTGCGGCGGCGGCGACGAGCATTGCACGAGTCTTCGCGCCAAGTTCGCGATACTGCTGAAACGAGCGTGCGATCGAACCCGAACCACCAACTAACTGAATGCCATACAATGGATCCTTGTAAACGTCAGCGGCGGGCGCGAGCTGAGCAATTACATTTGTCCAGTCGGCATCCATCTCGTCTGCAAGCACGAGCGGCAAACCGGTCTGAATGCCCTGACCAAACTCGAGCCGATTAACCTGAATCACGATCTTGCCGTCGGGCCTGATGTTGACGAAGGCATCTGGCGGGTAGACCTTCGCTGGCGGAGCCTGATTTCGTTTCCGCGCGGCTGCCGGTAGATCGAGGTACAACGAAACCAACAATCCGCCGGCTGCCGCCGCTGATACACACAGGAAGCTGCGCCGGTTCACCTGCATATCGTTTTCAACTTTGAGCGTTGCTCGCATGGTGCCTCCTTTACTTTAGTTGCCCGGACGCGCTCTTGATGGCTTCACGAATGCGAATGTAGGTGCCGCAGCGGCAGATGTTTCCGCCCATCGATTCCTCGATGTTCGCGTCAGTGGGTTTCGGATTCGCTTTCAGCAATGCGCACGCGCTCATGATCTGTCCGCTCTGACAATACCCGCACTGCACGACATCCTTTTCCACCCAGGCGTCTTGCACCGCTCGACCCACACGATCATTTCCTATCCCCTCAATGGTAATGATCGGACGGTCCCCGATCAGCGATACGGGCACCACGCACGAGCGTGTAGCGATGCCGGCAACGTGCACCGTACATGCGCCGCAGGCGCTGATCCCGCAACCGTATTTGGTGCCCGTCAATTTCAATTCTTCACGCAGCACCCACAGGAGCGGCGTCGACGGATCAACGTTCACCTGTTTGCGCTGGCCATTGACATTGAGTTCATAAGTTGCCATGGCGGATCTCCTATCTGCGCCCTTATTTTCCTTGGGGGCACGGCATGCCGGCCTCGATCCAGCGGCGAGTCGCGGCGACGAACTCGCCATGGGTTAGTGGCGGTGGGGTCCTCATCGTCCCGTCTGGTCGCCGCCCAGGGTTCCAGGCCCAAAGGACAAGAGGCTCTTCTTCGTGATGCTTCAACAATCCAGGCCCGTTGAGACCGTGGTTCTTCGAACGGTCAGTTACAGCGCGACAGACTGCTCCGCTCGAAAGAGGTTGATCGTTTGCGTCCTGCCAGCGCATAGACAATAGAGCGAGGTGCCACTTATGACTGCCTGGCACACCGGTACTGTCGGCATTTGTTTCCTGATGACAACTCGCACAATTCAGTCCGGCCACCCCTTTGCCTTCTGCACCGCGAATGACGTTGGCGAAATGACGGTGGCGATCATCGCCCTGCTGAGGGTAGTTCGTTGCCGTATGGCAGTTGATGCAGCGAGGATGCGTTAGGACCGAATAGATTTGTTGCCAGGCGGTCAGGCCGTCCGCGCGCTTGGCCGTGCCAGCCTTCGATTTCTGTGACATCTGCCCTCTCGCGAGCCCGGCTAACGTCAACATCGACCAAACAGAGCAAACGACCAGGATTACAGCTAGTGTCCGGGCTATTGAGTTGATAGAAGACATCGTTTTCTCCTTGATCTTCGTTATCAATGCTCAGCCGTCGACGCCTGCCGTACGGTCGTCATTAAGCCCGGCTAGTTGAGCTCGCTGCAAACAGGGGCGTTGGTGTAGGCACGATATCGTGAGTGGAGGTCGGTATGACAAAGGCCTGACGCTTGCAGTCGAACAAGAACTTCGCTACCGATTGCTGAGGCGATCTCCACATACTCAAAATCAAACCTGTAACCCAGTGCGTTCAGTACAAGAGTTTTCATTTCTGGCCGTTAGTATGGAATAATCGCCATCGATACGTCCAAGATTTTGTTTTGATGGATCTAATACCTGGGAGGTATCGAATGGAATTGCGGCATTTGCGATATTTCGTGGCAGTTGGCGAGGAGCAGCATTACGGTCGGGCTGCCGAGCGCCTCCATATCGCCCAGCCAGCGCTATCACGGCAGATCCAGGATCTAGAGAAAGAGATGGGATTCGTTCTATTCGATCGATTGCCGCGAGGTGTCCGATTGAACGCAGCTGGGAAACTGTTTTTGAACGATGCGCGTCGCATTTTGCAAGACCTCGATGAGGCGAAGCTTCGCGCCGAGCGGATAGCCCATGGCGAAGCCGGTACGCTTCGAATCGGAATTGCCACTGCGGTATCCTGGCATGGATTGGTTGTAGACTCCTTTCGCGAATTGCGACGTTGGCAGCCGGACGTGGAGCTGGAGCTGCATCACCTGCTTTCTGTTAATCAGGTTGAAGCCATCCTGTCTGGCCGACTGGATGCTGGGTTCGCCGCTAGTCTCACACCGTGGCACAAGGATTTGGCGCATTGGGAATTCGCGCAGGATAGAATGGTCCTGGCAGTGCCCAAAGGTCATGCATTAACGAAGCAAAAAACAGTTCGATTGCGGGATCTGCGGAACCTACCGTTCGTCTGGTTCCCCCGCTGGGTCAATCCAGTCTTCTATGATCGAATGATGCATGCCTGTGCTCGCGGCGGGCTAAACGCTCCGCGCATTGTTCAGGAGGCGCCGGATCGCGACACCAATTTGGGTCTTGTTCAGTGCCGGATTGGGCTCTCTTGGCAACCCGAAACCGTGCGTTGGCACTGTCCCCGAGGCATCGTTTTGCTCCCGGTTGTTGACATGGATGTCCGGCTCCAATTTAACCTAATTTGGAAGAAGGACAATTCGTCGCCTTTGCTGCAGAGATTTGTGGCTCAGGTAGAAGCGTTAGGACGAAAAAAATCAGCGCGAGCTGGCGCCATCAAGAAATAGGCAAACACCGTGAAAACCACCCAGACCTCAACGATGTGGAAATCCTTTGCGTACGTTGTGCGACAATCACCACTGACGATTCTTGCCCCATCGAAACCTCTGTTCATCCTCACCCGTATAGTCGGGATCGAGATAAATGTGCACGCATGATATTCGGCCATCGCGAAACTTAAAGACGTTGCAGAAACGTCCGCCAGGAGTTTTGCCCCCTGTCCAGGACTCCCCGGACATTCTGCCGTGTGAAGTGCCTTCAACGATCAGATAGTCGCCCGAAGGAATGAAAGTGAAACTGTCATAATCGTGCTGAATGTATTCCAAGGACCCTTCGAATCCCTTAACCATTTCTAAGAACGACTGCCGTCCAAACCCAAATCCAAATTTAGGGAAATAAATTTCCGCATCTTCATGGCTACTTGATTCGCCGCATCGAAGACAATCCCCGAATTGACTTACGATCACAATCAGAGATCACAGCGCTTGAAG
>WNFR01000728.1_pt1 | contig 36271 bp, 28 predicted proteins | sample 5400221 | NCBI WGS metagenome assembly WNFR01 (sample SAMN13153357, study PRJNA577476) | soil metagenome | isolation source: 40 cm soil under Madrone tree | place: USA:California | collected 2016-06-14 | reverse complement strand
CTCGTCCGGCCGGTCGGCGCCGTGACCGCGAGCGTCCGCGGTCCGTCCCATCCTGTCACGCTGCTCTCAGTACGAAGATCGACTCCGGCGGCGCGCGCGTCACGCACGTAGCGTGCCGCGTACGTCGGCCCGGACAGCAGCCGGTGGAAGTCGCGGATGCCGAAGCCGAGGTGATCGGTGTGGCGCGGCACGCCGCCGGCCTGCCCCTCGCGCTCGAGCACGACGACGCGCGCAATGCCGCGGTACCGGAGCTCGATCGCCGCGGCGAGCCCCGCGGGACCGCCGCCGACGATCACGACGTCCACGTCGTCGGTCATGCGCCGCTCGTCGCCGCCGCGGCGCGCTCGACGCCGGCGCTCACGATCGCGGCACGAACACTCATTCGTCGACGCCGAGCAGCTCCGCGACCGTGCGGCCGCTGGCTTCCCGTAGTCGGGATCGGCGGCGATCAGCTCCGGCGAGCAGTACGGACGCGGCGTCGCCTCGCCGATCGCCGGCATTCGCACTGGCCGGAAGTCGTCGCGCGGCTCGAGCGCGAGCCCGGCATCACGCAGCCCATCGCGCACGTGCTCGGCGATCGCCATCGACGCCGTGAGGCCCGTCGACCGAATCCCCCCGACGCAGACGTAGCGCTGCGTGCCGTCGAAGTGGATCTGGTAGTCGCCGTGCTCGGTCGCGGCGCGCAGGCCGACGTACACCGCGGTCACCTCCTCATGCGCCAGCGCCGGCAGCAGCCGGCGCCCCTGTCGCAGCAGCGCATCCAATCCGGCGCGGGTGGATTCGGTCGCGCTCTTGTCCGGCACGTCCTCCGCCGTCGGCCCGAGCACCAGGTTGCCGAACACCGTCGGGCTGACGAGCACGCCCTTGGTGCGGGCGGTGGGCACCGCTAACAGGATGTGCCGCAGCAGCGGCCGCGCCAGCTTGTCGAAGACGACGAGCTCTCCGCGGCGCGGCGTCACGGTGAAGCGCGCGTGCCCGAACATGCGATCGACGTCGTCGGCGCCGAGCCCGGCCGCGTTCACCACCCACCGCGAGCGGACGTCGCCGCGCGGCGTGCGCAGCACGTGCGCGTCGCCGGTCGATACCCGTGCCGTGAGCGGCGCCTCGAGGAGGAGCGTCGCGCCGTTCACGACGGCCTCGGTCGCGAACGCGAGCGGCGTCGTGAACGGGCAGACGATGCTCTCGTCGGGAATCTCGAGCGCCGCGAGCGCGCCGGGCGCGAGCGCCGGCTCGCGCCCGTAGAGCTCGGCGGCGTCGACGTCGCGGACGGCCGTGTAGCCGTTGGCGTTCGCCCGCGCCGCGATTCCCGGCAGCCCGGCGCGCTCGTCCTCGGTCCATGCGACGAGGAGGGCGCCGAGGCGCTCGACGGGAATCCCGGCGTCGCCGGCGTGGCGCGCGAGGAGATCGTGGCCGCGGCGCACGAGCGCCGACTCGAGCGTCCCCGGCTTGGCGTCGAAGCCGGTATGGAGAATCGCCGTGTTCGCCTTGCTCGTCCCCGCGCCGACGTCGCCCCCCGCCTCGAGGACGACGATGCGCAGCCGCCAGCGCGCGAGCTCGCGGGCGATCGCCGCGCCGACGACGCCGGCGCCGACGATCGCGACGTCGAACGCGTCCGTCACGCGAGCGCCGCGACGGCGTCCGCAGCGCGCCGCCACCGCGCACGCCGCTCCTCGGCCTCGCCGGCGTCGATGCGCGGCTCGTACACCGCCGCCGGCGTCCAGCCGCCGACCGCCTCCTCGGCGGAGCGCGCGTCGCCGACCGCGAGCCGCGCGAGCGCCGCGACGCCGAGCGCGGTCGCGTGCGGCGACGGGTAGACCTCGACCGGGATCTGCAACAGGTCGGCTTGCGTCTGCATGAGCGCCGCGGAGCGCGCGAGGCCGCCGTCGGCGCGCAGCCGTACGAGCGGCGCGCCGAGATCGTCGACGACGGTGCCGCCGACGAGCGCGACGTGCGCGGCGATGCCGTCGACGACCGCGCGCGCCAGCTCGGCGCGGCCGGTCGCGAGCGACAAGCCGACGAACGCGCCGCGCGCCCGCGGCATCCCGAACGGCGCGCCGAGGCCGGCGAGCGCCGGGACGAAGAGGGCGGCGTCGGCGCGCGCGGTCGCGATCGTCGCGTCGAGGGCCGCCGTCGACTCGATGACGCCGATACGCCCGAGCCATTCGACCGCCGCGCCCGCGGTGTACACCTGCCCGTCGAGGCAGTACGTCGTCGTGTCGCCGAGGCGCCACGCGACGCAGCTCGCGAGCCCGCGCCGCGAGCGCCGCGCGCGCGTGCCGACGGTCGCGAGGAGAAAGGCGCCGGTACCATACGTGCACTTGGCGTCGCCGGGCGCGAGACAGCCCTCGGCGAAGAGCGCCGCCTGCTGATCGACCGCGACGCCGGCGACCGGCAGCGAATCGCCGAACGCCCGCGTCGCGCCGATCGTCTCGGCGCAGCCGACGATGCGCGGCAACGTCGCCGGGTCGAGGTCGAACGCCGCGCATGCCTCCGCCGACCACACGCCGGCGTCGAGGTCGAGCAGCATCGTGCGCGATGCCGTCGCGGCGTCGGTGATGTACTCACCCGTCAAGCGATGCAGCAGCCACGGTGATCGCGGCGAGTCGTGCGGCGATGTCGCTCCGCGCGGCGCACCAGTCGGCCGCGCGCCGGTCCTGCCACGAGAGCGCGGGCGCGAGCGGCCGCCCCGTCGCGTGCTCCCATGCAAGCACGGTCTCGCCCTGGTTCGCCAGCGCCACGGCGTCGACGCGCACCCCGGCGCGTGCGATCGCCGCCCGCCCCGCGTCGACGACCGACGACCAGAGCTCCTCCGGATCCTGCTCGACGCCGCCGCCGCTGAGCGCGACGGGATGCACCGGCACCTCGACGCACGCGAGCACGCCGCGCCGCGGGCACACGACCAGCGCCTTCGTCGCCGAGGTGCCTTGATCAAGGGCGAGCACGACCACGTGCGCTGCTGTATCGCGCCTCCGAGTCGGCGAGCAACGGCGCAGCCACCGATGCGCTCCCCGCTGCGTCCGGCGAAGTGTCTTCAGCCGATCGGCGCACGTTGCTGGACGCGTTCGGAAGCCGCGTGGTACGCCCGCACTATGATGCCACTCACGTTCGGCCTCACCGAGGAGCAGCGGATGATCCAGGACACGACGGCGCGCATGCTGCGGCCGTTCGAGGACCGTCGTCAGGAGTTCGAGCGCGCGGTGCGCGAGCACGGGCGCGTCCCGGACGAGTTCTGGACCGCGCTCGCCGCGGCCGGGCTCCTCGGCGCGTTCGTCCCCGAGGAGTACGGCGGCACGGCGATGGGCCTGACCGCACTCGCCACCGCCGCCGATGCGATGGCGAGCCGCGGCTTCGGCCATCCGCTCTTTCTCCTGACTGGGATGGACGCGGTCTGCATCGCGCGCGACGGTTCCGAGTCGTTGAAGCGGCGCTTCCTGCCGCAGATCGCGTCCGGCGCGCTCAAGTTCTGCTTCGCGATCACCGAGGCGAACGCCGGGACGAACTCGTTTCGGATGACGACACGCGCCGTCCGCCGCGGCGACGGCTACGTCCTCGACGGCGAGAAGACGTTCATCACCGGCATGGATCAGGCCGACTACGTACTGCTCGTCGCGCGCACGCGCTCGCGCGACGAAGTCGAGCGCGAGGGGCTGCCGAAGACGAGCTGCCTCTCGGTCTTCGTCGTCGACTGCCACACGCCCGGGATTACCCGGACACAACTCCCGATGCGCGCCATCGACGGCGCCGCGCAGTGGACGGTGCACTTCGACGGCGCCGAGGTGCCGGCCGAGAACCGCGTCGGCGACGAGCATGCCGGGGCGTTCGTGATGTTCAACACGCTCAACCCGGAGCGCGTGCTGATCGCCGCCGGCGCTTGCGGGCAGACCGAGCGCTTGCTGGCGATGTCGATCGCGTATGCGAGCGAGCGCGTCGTCTTTGGCTCACGCCCGATCGGCGCCTATCAAGCCGTGCAGCACCCGCTCGCCGATCTCCGCATCCGCCTCGAGGCCGCGCGTGCCGTCACCTACAAAGCCGCCGCCGCCTTCGACGCCGGCATCGACTCGACCGAGACCGGCACCTACTCGAACATGGCGAAGTACCTCGCGACGGATCTCGCCATCGACGCCGCCGACCGCGCGATCCAAACCCACGGCGGCTCCGGTTTCTCGGAAGACGTCGGCGTCATCGGCTACTGGGAGCGCACCCGCCTGATGCGCACCGCTCCGATCTCCAAGGAGATGATCCTGAACTTCGTAGGCGAGCACGTCCTCGGCCTCCCGCGCAGCTATTAGAGCGCGCGGACGGGCAGCACGACCATCTGCATGCCGCGAAATTGGAGCCGGCGCTGGATCGTGTTCGCGGCTTGGTTGTGCAGCTGACGCGTGAGGAAGTTCTCCTCGGAGAAGACGAGCTTGCCGGCGAAGAACACCGTGCGGCGGAACGTCTTGTGGACGCGGGCGCAGAGCTCCTCGATCTCGTCGACGGCGTCGGTGCCGAGCGCGTACCAGTATTCCGCATAGCGCCCGTGCTGGCGGACGAACTTGACGTACTTCCGTAGCATCTCCTCCGTCGACTCCTTCAGGTTCTCGAGCTCGGCCGTTCCCTTGAACTTGTTCGAGTCGATGACACCGACGGAGATGAAGACGAAGTTCTGGAAGTGATTGCCGAAGAGACTGGGGATCCCGAGCACGCTGTGGAGGCCGAGACCGTTGTAGCCGGTCACGAGGATCGCCGCGGTCGGCTTGTTCACGTCGCGGGTCGGCACGTGGTCGGTCTCGGTCTCGAGGACGGGGAAATCGACGAGCTCCTCGTCGAGCCGCTTCAGCGCCTCCTCGACGCGCTGGTAGTGGCGGCGGATGTAGAGGCAGAGGCACACGAAGAGCGCCGTCACGACGACGGTCACCCAGCCGCCGGCACGGAACTTCAAGAAGGTCGTCGCGACGAGGATGCTCGTCGTGAGCGCCAAGCCGACGCCGTTCACCACGAGATGCGTCCGCCAGCGCGGATCGGTGGTGCGCTCTTGCCACCAGTGCACGCACATCCCGAGCTGCGAGAGCGTGAACGTGAGGAAGACGTTGATGCTGTAGAGGACGACGAGGAGGCTCACTTCGCCTTCGGTGTAGAGCAGGACCGCGAGGGCGGCACCGCCCATCAGCATGATGCCGTTCTTCGTCACCAGGCGATCGCTCAGCTGGTAGAAACGGTGCGGCACCCAGGAGTCGATGGCCATGTTGGCGAGCACGCGCGGCCCGTCGAGAAATCCCGCTTGCGCGGCGACGAAGAGCAGCGCGCCTTCGCTCACGAGCGTGAAGAGAAGGAATCCGCGCCCGAGCTGCAGATCGCCGAGGTGCCACCCGCCCGCCACCCGATCGATCAAGCTCGCGTTCAGCGTACGACCTTCCTCGGGGCGAATGTCGAGCAGGAGATAGCAGAGGAGGATGCCGCCGGCGGTGATCGCGAGCGACGTCGCCATGTAGAGCATCGTCCGCTTGCCAGTCTGGACGCGCGGTTCGCGCAGGATCTGCAGCCCGTTCGAGACCGCCTCGATCCCGGTGTAGGTGCCGCCGCCCATGCTGTAGGCGCGCAGAAACGCGACCGCGACCGCGAGGAACCCGACCTTGCCGATCTCCGCGCGGCTCTCGTGCGCCGCCGTCGCGATGACGCCGGGTAGCGTGAGCGCGTGGCCGCCGAGCGCGACCAGGATCACGATCGCGTGCGTGATCAAGAAGCCGATGAAGATCGGCACCAGCACGGTGACCGACTCCTTCACCCCGCGCAGATTGAGCAAGATGAGGACGAGGACCGCCGCGATCGCGGCCTCGAGCTTGAACGGCTGCAGCCCGGGCGGTAGGAAACTGAAGATCGCATCGGCGCCGCTCGCGATCGAGATCGCGATCGTGAGGACGTAGTCGAAGACGAGCGCGCACCCCGACACGACGCCGGGGAGCGGCCCGAGGAGCTTGGTGGCGACGAGGTAGCCGCCGCCGCCCGTCGGGAAGAGCTCGATGATCTGCGAGTAGCTCGCCGAGATGATGAAGACGGTCGTCGCGGTCGCGATCACGAGGAAGAGCGCGAGAAAGCGCTCGCCCCCGAGGTGCAGGTACGCCTCCTCCGGCCCGTAGCACGACGACGACAACCCGTCGGCGCCGAGACCGACCCACGCGAGGAACGCGACCAGCGACAGCTGGTGGAACACGCTGGGCGAGAGCGGATCCTTCGGATCGCCGAACACCCGGCGCGCGATGCGGCCGCGCACGGGCGGAGCGGCCTTGCGCGCGCTCGCAGGCGGGGACGAAGGGCGTCCCGTCGGAATCGTCGCCATGGAAAGCGTCGCAGCGTAGGAGAGCGCGGGCGAGTGCGCAAGTGTTCGTTCCCGCCGGTGTACGTTCCGGCCGGCGCGGTGTGCCGTCGCCGAAACAGGCGACGATCCGTGAGCGTCGCCCAAACAGCGGACACACTAACAATTGTCAGAACATCGAAGGCTCACCGCTACGGGTGCGCCGCGGCGGGCAGGTGCTGGGAAGGACCCTATGAAGACGGCGACAGTCGTGACGGACCGCCGCCCGGCACGTCGGCCGGATCGAGCAACCCGTGACGCCGCCAGCCGATTCGCAAGAGCCACGTCCTCGGTCGCGCGACCGGACATTTCCGCGACTCCGGCGGAAGGATCCGGTGCCCATCATGCGCGCTCGCCCGCGATCGCTTCCACCCATCGAACCACCGCGCCGACGACGCGGGATCGAGGACATCCCCGCCCCTCCTCAGCGCTGCGCCCGCCTTGGCCGCGTGGCGCCGCGCGTTCAAGAGCACGTAACGTAGGGCGCCGCGCACCTCCCTCGGCGTCGGCAGGAGACGGAGATGATAGCGGTCCGCGAGCACGCGACCGCTGCGATGCGCGATCCGGTTCACCGCCCTCGCGATGCGTGCGCCGATGGCCTTCATGCCACGCCCGAGCGCGTCGTGGTCCGTCGCCTCGACGATCAGGTGCGCGTGATTGCCTTGTAGGCTGTAGTGCGCCAGGCGAAACCCCGGCCGCGCGCAGCCCGCCGCGAAGCTGCGCTCGAGCTCGCGTACGATCGCGACCGTTCGCAGCGACGGCAGATCCGACCGCAGCCTCAGCGTGACGTGCGCCGGCAGGCGGCGAAACCGCGCCCGCGTCGCGTGCGGCACTCCTGCGCCCGGACGCCGTTTTCGGCCGGCGCCGCGGCGCCGTCCGCCCCAACTCGGCGGCGTCGACAGATCGAATGCAAGCTGAGATGAACGGCTGCGCGGCATCTTGAATTCGGCTATCTTTATGCCACAGATCGACCAGAGGTGTCAAGCGCGACATTCGCGTCGACGCAGGTCGGAATCGTGCCGCCGAGGAGCGCGCCACCTTGAAATCTCGACCGGAGGCGTGGCCCACTTCGACTCGGCCGCCGCCTCGGAATCAGCGCAGTCGGCCGCGCGCTCCTCGCGCGCGGGATCTGCATCGTTTGACCGCACGAAACCGCGACGTCTATGCTCCGCCGCGTCGAAAGGACGAATCCATGACCGCTCCCGTCCAACGCTCTGACGACGTCGTGCGCACGCTCGAAACGCGCGCGCGCGAGATCCGCGAGAAAACGATCCGTCTCGGCGTGCAGTCCGGCTCGACGCACTTCGGCGGCTCGCTCTCGATGGTCGACATCCTCGTCGTGCTCTACTTCCACGTAATGCGCATCGATCCCAAGCGGCCGCAGTGGGAGGAGCGCGACCGCTTCATTCTCTCGAAGGGCCACGGCGCCACCAGCTACTGTCCGGTGCTGGCGACGGCCGGCTTCTTCCCCGACAGCAAGATGGACGACATCAATCACCTCGGCAGCGCCTTCGGGATGCACATCGACATGCGGAAGATCCCCGGCGTCGACATGAGCACGGGCTCGCTCGGCCACGGGCTTCCCGTGGCCGTCGGGATGGCGTTGGCTGATCGGGTACGGAAGAAAAGCCGCCGCGTCTTTTGCCTCATGGGCGACGCAGAGCAGAACGAGGGCTCGATCTGGGAGGCGGCGCAAGCCGCGGGGCACTTCAAGCTCGGGCGCCTCTGCGCGATCGTCGACCGCAACCGCTACAGCTCGGAAGGCGACACCGAGGAGATCCTCGCGATCGAGCCTCTGCACGAGAAGTACGCGGCGTTCGGCTGGAACGTGCGCCGCCTCGACGGCCACAGCATCCCTGCCCTGCTCGACGCCTTCGCGGCGCTGCCGACGTCCGATCGCGCCAAGCCGACTGCGATTGTCGCGGACACGGTGAAGGGCAAGGGGGTTTCCTTCATGGAGGCGGGCGCGACGTGGCACTACGGCGCGCTCAGCGAAGAAGACGAAGCGCGGGCGCTCGCCGACATCCGCGGCAGCGCGGCCGACGGCGGCGGCAATCGCCCGCGCTGAGCGACGACGCGAGCGCGCGGAGGCGACGATGCCGTACGGAACCACCTACAACGTCGACACGCTCGAGCTGCTGACGAGCTACGAAGGCTACGGCCGCACGCTCGTCGAGCTCGGCACCGCGCATCCCGAGGTCGTCGTCCTCACCGCTGACCTCTCACGCTCGACGCGCGCGACCGACTTCTTCGCCGCGTTTCCCGAGCGCGCGTTCAATCTCGGCATCGCCGAGCAGAACATGGTCGGCTGCGCCGCCGGCTTCGCGGCGTCCGGGCTCGTACCGTTCGTGATCAACATCGCCACGTTTCAGACGATGCGCTCGTTCGAGCAGATCCGCAGCGACTTCGGGTACCCGCGCCTGAAGGGCGTCTTCATGTCGATCTGGTCGGGACTCTCCGGCGGCTACGTCGGCGCCACACACCACGCGATCGAGGACATGGCGCTCATGCGCCTCATCCCGAACATGGCCGTGCTCGCCCCCGCGAACGCCGAGGACACCGCCGCCGCGACGCGCGCCGCGTACGACTACCCCGGCCCGGTCTACATCCGCATCGCCAACGGCATGGACCCGAGCGGCAACGAGGGGAACCCGCTCGTCCTCGGGACGATGGCGACGACGCACGAAGGGACGGACGCGACCATCATCGCCTGCGGCACGCAAGTCGCGGACGCGAACCGCGCCGCGCGGCGCCTCGCAGACGACGGCATCACAGTACGCGTCCTCTATTGCCACACGGTGAAGCCGCTCGACACCGCCGCCGTCCTCGCCGCCGCGCGCGACACGCGGGCGATCGTCACCGTCGAGGACCACACCACGATCGGCGGCCTCGGCGGCGCCGTCGCCGAGACGCTGGCGGATGCGGGCGCCGCGGCCCGGCTGGTGCGCTTGGGCGTTCCCGACACGTACGCGCCGATCGGCTACGCACCCGAGCTCTACGCCCACTTCGGCTACGATGCCGACGGCATCGTCCGCGCCGTCCGTCAGGCGACGTCGGGCTCGGGGTAGTTCTTCAGCAGGTGGCGGATCAGGTCGCCCGCCGTCACCATCCCGACGAGCCGCCCCTCACGCGTCACCGGCAGGTGTCGGATCGAGGCGTTGCGCATGAGGCCGACCGCCTCGTTCGCGGTCGCGAACTCGTCGATCGCGATCGGGTTCGCCGTCATGACGTCGCCCACGCTCATGTTGTCGAGGCGCTTCTCGTCATGCAGGAGACTGACGACGTCGGTGGTGCTGACGATCCCGATGAGCCGCGCGTGGCCATCGACGACGGGAACCGCGCCGATCGTGTGCGTGGCGAGCTCGCGCGCGACGTCGAGCAGCGAATCCTCCGGCTGCGAAGTGATGACGTGGCCGCTCATCACCGTTCGAATGTGCGCCTGCATCAGCTCTCTGGCGCGGCCGCCCGGCATGCGGCCGGAACGGTACGGGATCGGGTGATCGACCGCAAGTACTCGCCCCGCCGCGAGCGCACGTGCCATGTCGATTCCTACTTTGCGATCCCGCCCGAGTTCCGTTATTGCTGGAGGCCCGCGGCAGGCGACCCACCATGCGGAACGCACACGGAAGTACTCTCGGCCTCGTCCTTTCCGGCGGCGGCGCCCGCGGCGTCTTCCAGGTCGGCGTCTACGAGGAGCTGCTGAACGACCCGCGCTTCGCCGGCCGGCCGATGGTGCTCTCCGGCACGTCCGCGGGCGCGATCAACGCCGCCCTGATCGCCGCCGGCAAGACGCCGCGCGAAATGATGAACTTCTGGAACGTCATCGCCGACAACCCGCCGGCGGTCGCGAGCAACCGCTTCTTCCGCACCGCCGTACGCACGCTCATGCGGCTCACGCTCAGCGAGTCGCTCGCGTGGATGCGCCCGGGACGGCGCTGGCAGGCGCTGCTGCAGCGCGCGCGCAATCACGTGCCGCCGCGCCCGGGCAGCATGTTGGCGCTCGCCGTCGAGTTCCTCCTCAGCACGCGATTCGAGCTGATCAGCCAGTTTCTCGAAGGCATCGAGGAGCCGTTCCTCGCCGACACGGCACCGCTGCGTCGTCTCCTCGTCGAGACCTTCCGCGGCGACCACGTCGTGAGCGTCGGCGCGCACCTGGCGATCAGCACCGTCGACGCGCATACCGGTCGGGTCGTCCGCTTCACGACCCGCGAGACCCCGCTCACGCTGCCGCCCGACTACACGATCGTCGACGCGATCACCATCGACATGGTGTTGGCGAGCGCCAGCATCCCGCTCCTCTTTCCGCCGGTCACGATCGGCTCGCACCTGCTCTGGGACGGCGGTCTCCTCGTCAACACGCCGCTCGCGCCGGTCGTCGCCCTCGGCGCCGACGAGATCGTAACCGTGCTCGTCACCGAGCCGCCCGACCCGACGGCGCGCCGGTTCGCGAACTTCGGCCGTGCCGTCGAGCGCACCGTCGATAGCTTCCTCGAGAACGCCTACAACGTCGACCGCAAGCTGCTCCTCGAGCGCAATCGTCTCTCGCGCCTCGAAGACCGGCATCACTATCGCGACGTCACGCTGTACGAGCCCGTACGACCCGCACGCGAGTGTTTCAACTCCGGCTCGTACCTCTACTTCGAGCGCAGCACGATTGCCGCCGCCTACGAGGCGGGCCGCCGCGCCGCGCACGCCTGGCTCGCCGCCGGTCCGCGCATCGACGACCTCGACGACGCGCGCGCCGGGGCCGCCGCGTAACGCGCGATCCGGTCGCTACGAGCGCGGCGGACGCGCGTGACCGCGGCGCCGCGACGCGACGCCGCGGTGCATCGACGTCGGGCCGCGTGCGCCGGCGAGCTTGCGCGCGACCACGACCTTCGACACGAAGTGCGGCTCGACGGACTCGACGCGCAGCCCGGCGTCGGCGGCCGCGGCCGCCAAGTCGTCGCGGACGTAGTCGCGGTAGAACGGCTCGTGGAACTCGGCGGCGAAGCGGCCGAGGAAAAAGGCCAGCTCGCCGCTCTCGCCCAGCTGCGCAGAATCCTCGATGACGAGTAACCCGCCCGGGCGCAGCACGCGGTGCATCTCGGCGAGCACCGCGCGGCGAGCCGGACGCGGGAGCTCGTGGAAGAGAAAGACGCTGGTCACCACGTCGAAGTAGCCGGAACGGAACGGCAGCCGCTCGGCGTTGTCGGCGACGAGCGACACGTCGGCGACGTCGGCGAGCACGCGGCGCGCGACCTGCAGGTAATACGGGCTCAGGTCGAGACCGTATAGGCGCAGCCGCGGGTGGGCGCGCGCGATCTGCGCCAACGTGCGGCCGGTGCCGCAGGCGACGTCGAGGAGGCGCACGTCGGACCGCGCGCCGTCGCCGACGACGCGCGATACCGGCGGGATCACCTGCCGCCGCATGACGTCGGCGGTCCCCGCGAACAGCAGCTCGACGGTGAGGTCGTAGAGCTCGGCGGAGCGGCAGCTCAGATAGCCGTCACTCTGCCAGTGGAAGTTGCGCCGGAAGTACGGCGGGTAGCGCCCGAGGTCGACGTCGCCCGGCAGATCGTCGTGGTCGCGGGCACGCACGCGGCGCAGGACACCCGGGAGATCGACCAGAAACGTCGGTAGCGTGCGCGCGTAGCGCGCGAACGGGATCTGGTAGAGTAACGATCGCGGGTAGAGGCCCGCGTCGACGTTGGCGAGATCACGTGCCAGCAGCGCTTCGTAGCGTTCGCGCAACGCCACGACCGCTGCCGGATCGGGCGACTCGCCGCCCACGAGCGCGCTCGCGACCGCACGCGTCGTCGCCAGCGGTACGCGGATGGCCGTCTGCTGCGCGCGGTACGCGACGTGATCGATGCGCCGTCGCACCTCGGCCGCGACCTGCGCAACGCCGGCGTGGAGCGCGGTCCACAGCGACGCATCCGCGTCGGGCATCGCCGTTGCGGCGGCGCGCGTGCTCGGGTTCCGCTGCATCGTCCGATCAGGTTAGCGAATCCGGAGGGCGAGACAAAGAATGGTTTTCGCTCCGGCGCGGACCCCGGTCACCCGTGTGGCTCCCCTATTATTCGGCGTCCAGTCACGTCTCGTCGCCCTTGGAGGCGTCCATGGGCTCGGCTACGGTCTCTGGTTGGAGGACGATCCATGCCGGAAGCGGTTCTCGTCGTCGAAGACGATCCCGATGTGCGCGAGGTCATGATCGCGGTCGTCGAGAACGAGGGGCATACGGCCGTACCCGCCGAGAACGGCGCCGAAGCGCTCCAGCTGCTGCGCAACGGCTTGAACCCGTGCGTGATCCTATTGGACTTGATGATGCCGGTGAAGAACGGCTGGGAGTTTCGCGCCGAGCAGAACGCCGACCCTCACCTCGCCGCGATCCCGACCATCATCGTCTCGGCTGCCGGCAAAGAGGCGATGCGCGAGCTCAATCCCGATGGCACGGTGCCGAAGCCGATCGACCTCGACAAGCTGACGAAGCTGCTGAAGACCCACTGCATCCACAACCACCGCTTCGCCTGAGTCTCAGCGCCGCGCTTCCGGACAGGTGACCGCGATCGCGCTGCGCAACGCGGCGAGATCGAGGGGCTTCACCAAGATCGCCTCGGCGTCGCACTCCGCTGCGGAGAGACGCTCGTTCCCCGAGATCACGATCACGGGCACCGTCGCCAGCACGGGCTCGCGACGCCGCTCGCGCTGAAACGTCGCGCCGTTCACGCCCGGCATGTTCATGTCGAGGAGAATCACGCAGGGCGCGAACCCGCTGCGGAGCGTCTCGAGCGCCGCCTCGCCGTCGTCGGCGGCGGCGACTAGGACCCCCTCGAGCCGCAGGTACTCCTTCAGGGCCTCGCGCGACCCGAGGTCGTCCTCGACGAGGAGCACGCTGTGACGGTGCGACGCCGACCGCCCGGCGGCATGCGCGCGCACGTTGCGTCTGCGCGGAGAATGCTTGCTCGGCAGCGTCGTGTTCATACGTCGCTTTCGCCGCCCTCACGGTAGCTGCACGCGCGCCATAGGCAAGCGCCTCGGGGTACTCAGTCGGCGCGCGACGCACGCGCGTGGCGGCGCTTGCGCTCCCGGTGCCGCGGGGTCAGAAGGACGGGCATGGCGGCCATCCACCACTACGAGGTCGAGACCCATTGGCGAAAGCCGGACGCGTCGACGAATCCGATGAACCATCAGCTCGAGCTCGCGGGACGGCGCGCGATCGACGCGTCGGGAGCGCCGCAGTTCAAAGGTGATGCGTCGAAAGTGAACCCGGAGGAGCTCTTCGTCGCCGCGCTCGTCTCGTGCCAGATGCTCTCGTACCTCGCGCTGGCCGGACGCGCGGGCGTGGACGTCCTCGCCTACGACGATCATGGCGCGGGGACGATGACGATCGCCGACAAGCGGATGCGCATCACCGAGGTGCGGCTGCGGCCGCGAATCACGATCGCGGCGGGCGGCGACGAGGCGAAGGCGCGATCGCTCGTCGAGGCGGCGCACGAGGCGTGCTTCATCGCCAACTCGGTCGCGTGCGCCGTCAGCGTCGAACCGGAGATCATCGTCGGCTGAGCCGACGCGATTCGCGGGTCGCATCCCGTGCCGGACCTGCCGAAGACGAGCCGCGCGATCGTCCAAGAGGGACCGCGGCGTCTCGTGCTGCGCGAGCTGCCGCTCCCCGCAATCGACGCCGAGAGCGCGCTCGTGCGGATCGAGGCGTGCGGCATCTGTGGCAGCGACGCCGAGCAGTACGCCGGCATCCTGCCGGTGCCCTTCCCCGTCGTCCCCGGACACGAGCCGCTCGGCACGATCGCGGCGATCGGCGACCGCGCCGCGCAGCGCTGGGGTGTCGACGTCGGCGACCGGGTCGCGGTCGAGGCGCCGATCCCGTGCGGCCGCTGCCGTGTGTGTCGCGCCGGGCGCTACACGATGTGTCGCGCGCGGGGCGGATTCTTCGCCCACGGCTATGTGCCGCTGCAGCATCCGCCCGGACTCTGGGGCGGCTACGCCGACTATCTCTACCTCGATCCGTGCTCGATCGTGCACCGGGTGCGCGCCGATCTGCCGTCGGCGATCGCGGTCATGTTCAATCCGCTCGGCGCCGGTTTTCGCTGGGCCGTCGAGCTGCCGAGCACGGGACCGGGCGACACCGTGCTCGTCCTCGGCCCCGGCCAGCGCGGTCTCGCGTCCGTGATCGCGGCGCGCGCCGCCGGCGCCGAGACGATCATCGTCACCGGTCTCACGCGCGATGCACCGAAGCTCGCGCTCGCACGCCGTTTCGGCGCCGATCACGTCATCGACATCGAGCAGGAGGACGCGCGCAAACGGGTCAAGGAGCTCACCGACGGCCGCGGCGCCGACGTCGTCATCGAGGTCAGCGCCAACTCGCCCGAGCCCGTCGCCGAGGCGCTGCACCACGTCGCCGTCGGCGGCCGCATCGTCCTCGCCGGCGTGAAGGGATTCAAGCCGGTCCCCGACTTCGTGAGCGACCTGCTGGTCGTCAAGGAAGCGCACATGCTCGGCGCCTTCGGCGTCACGAGCCCGGCGTACGAGGCGGCGATTCGCCTCATCGAGTCCGGTCGCGTGCCGCTTGCCGAGATGCACACGCACGACTTCGCCCTCGAGGACGCCGAGCGCGCGATTCAGACGCTCGCCGGCGAGATCCCGGGCGAGGTCAGCATCCACTCCTGTCTGTTCCCGACGCTCTGAGCGCGCCCCGCCTCGCGCGACGTCCGCCCCCCAGCTCTTCGTCGTGACGGCCGTCCCCATGAACGCACTGCGGCTTGAGTACCGGCCCGCGACCCGCTACGCGTGCGACATGTCGGCGCGAGTGCCGGTGCTGTGGCAGTTTCGGCAATCGCACTACAACGAGAAGGCGCGCTGGGCGCTCGACTGGAAGGGCGTCCGCCACATCCGACGCTCGCTCCTGCCGGGGCTGCACATCGCGCGCGCGCTGTGGATGACGCGCCAGAAATCGGTGCCGGTGCTGGTGCTCGACGGCCGCGCGATCGCGGACTCCACACGCATCATCGCCGCCGTGGAAGCGCTGCGACCCGATCCCCCGCTCTATCCGGCGCCGCCAGTGGAGCGACGTCGCGCCCTCGAGCTCGAGGAGTTCTTCGACGAGGAGCTCGGACCGCACCTCCGCCGCAGTGTCTTTCACGACATTCTACCGCACACCGATTACGCGTCGGCGCTCGTCACGACCGGTTTCCCGCCGCTCGTTCGCACCGCCTATCGCGCCGCGTTTCCCGCGTTGCGCGTCGCGTTTCGCATGGACATGCGGATCTCCGACGAAGGCGCCGCGCTCGGCCGCGCGAAAGTGAGCACCGCGCTCGACCGCATCGAAGCCGAGCTGCAGCCCTCGGGCTACCTCGTCGGCGAGCAGTTCAGCGTCGCGGATCTGACGGCGGCGGCGCTGCTGTCGCCGCTCATCAGTCCGCCCGAATATCCGTATCCGCTCCCCGGACCGTGGCCCGAGCCGCTCGCAAGCTTTCGCGCGTCGCTGGCGGGCCATCGCGCATACGCCTGGGCGAGCGAGATGTACCGGCGACATCGCGGCACGTCGGCGGAGATCACGAGCTGAATCGCGTCGCGAGCGCCGACGCGATCGCGTGTGGTGGACGCGACCTTGACTCATAACCGCGACGAGACGAAGGTTTCGTCGTGCAGTGCGTCGTCTGCAACGCGGAGTTGCTCGAAGGCAAGCGCTTTTGCGTCGCCTGCGGCACCGAAGCCGCGGCGCGGTGCCCGCAGTGCGGCGCCGCCGTACAGCTGACGTTCGGCTTCTGCCCCGATTGCGGCACGCGCCTCGCGCCCGCTGAGCCCGCGGCAGCGGCGCCGTCGCCGAAGGTCCCCGAAGAGCTGGCGCAGAAACTCCGCGCCGCGTCGCCGCCGACGCTCGAGGAGCGCAAGCTCGTCACGGTCCTCTTCTGCGACCTCGTCGGCTCGACGGCGCTCGCCGAGCGCATGGACCCCGAGGAGTATCGCGATCTCCTCGAGCAATACATGGCGCTCGCGTTCCGCGAGATCTACGCCGTCGAGGGCATCGTCAACACGCTCGCCGGCGACGGCCTCATGGCGCTCTTCGGCGCCCCGATCGCCCACGAGGACGCTCCGCACCGCGCCGTGCGCGCCGCGCTCGCGATTCGCGACGCCCTCGCCGCCTTCAACGCGACCCCCGCCGCGCGCGGCCTCGAGCTGCAAGTGCGGATCGGGATTCACACCGGTCCGGTGATCGTCGGCACCGTCGGCAACGACCTCAAGATGGACTACACCGCGATCGGCGATACGACGAACCTCGCGGCGCGGCTCCAGGCGGCGGCGCGGCCCGGGACGATTCTCGTCAGCCATGCGACGCAGCGCCTGGTCCGCGACGCGTTCGTCGCCGAGCTCGCCGGCCCGTTCGAGGTGAAAGGCAAGCGCGAGCCGGTCGTCGCCTACGAGATCCGCGGCGCCACCGCCGTGACGTCGCCGATGGCGCTCGCCGAGGCGCGCGGGATGACGCCGTTCGTCGGGCGCGGCGCGGAGCTGACGCAGCTGACGAGCTCGTTCGAGCGCGCGCGGGAAGCGCTCGCGCAGGTGGTGGCGATCGTCGGCGACGCCGGCAGCGGGAAGTCGCGGCTCATCTACGAATTCAAGCAGCGCGTCGCGAACGAGCCGATCGCGTACTTCGAGGCGCGCTGCTCGGCGCTCAGCCAGAACATCCCCTTCGCGCCGATGATCGACATGCTGCGCCAGCACTTCGGCATCGTGAGTAGCGACCCGCTGCGCGAGATGTGCCACAAGGTCTACGCGGCGGTCGCGGCGCTCGAGGACGCTCCCGAGACCTTGCACCCGCATCTCTGCCGCATGCTCGGCATCCACGACGACGGGCCGGCGAACGTGGCGCCCGAGGAGCAGCGGCAGATGGCGTTCGAGTCGGTCGCCAAGCTCGTGGGGCTCACGAGCCAGCGCCGTCCGGTGGTCATGATCCTCGAGGACCTGCACTGGATGGACGACGCCTCGCGCCAGATGATCGCGCTCGCCGTGGCCAAAATGCACAGCACACCCGTGATGCTGGTCGTGAGCCACCGCCCGGAGTACCAGCCGGCGTGGCGGTCGTCGGCCGCGCTGACGCATCTCAACCTGCGCCCGCTGCTGGACGAGGACGTGAGCGCGATCGTGCGCAGCGTCGCCGGCGGCCGGCTGCCGACCGCGCTCGAGGAACGCATCCGCGCCACGGCGGAGGGCAACCCCTTCTTCGCCGAGGAGATCACCCGCACGCTGGTCGAGAACGGCTACCTCCTGCGCGGCGACGACCACATCCGCCTCACCCGCCCCGCCGACGACATCGGCATTCCCGACACGGTCCAGGAGCTGATCGGCGCGCGTCTCGACCGTCTCGGCCCCGAGGCGAAGCGCGTCGCCCAGGTCGCGGCGGTGCTCGGGCGCCAGTTCCGCAGCACGCAGCTCGCCGAGATCCTCGCCGGCGAGCGCGTCGACGTCGCGCGCGAGCTCGACCGTCTCGAGCGGCGCGGCATCGTGCACCGCAAGAACGTCCTCGCGCCCGACGAGTACCGTTTCGGCGAGAGCCTGGTCCAGGAAGTCGCGTACGAGGCCCTGCTCCTGAGGGAGCGACGCTCGCTGCACGAGCGCATCGGGACGCTGCTCGAGCGCGAGAGCGACGGCCGTGATCCGGCGCGGCTCGCGCTGCTCGCGCATCATTTCGCGCGCGGCGACGATCGACGCAAGGCGATCACGGCGCTCCTACAAGCGGCGCACGCGGCCGAGGCCCTGCCCTCCTATAGCGACGCCATCGCGTTCTACCGCCAGGCGTGGGAGCTTGCCGACGCCGCGTTCACCGAGAGCGGCGGCACGGACGACGAGCTGAAGCGCGCGCTCGTCGATGCGACGCTCGGCGTGCTGCGCATCAGCGTCCTCTACGGCCCGACGCACCACGACGAGGCGGAGCGCGCCGCGGAGCGCGGCCGGCCGCTCGCCGAGGAGATCGGCAACATCGACACGCTCGCGAGCTTCCATACCTTTCACGGCCTGGCGCTCATGGGCCGCGAGCGCGAGCACTTCGCGCGCGGCCTGGCGCTCGTCGAGGAGGGTCTCGCCATCGCGCAGCGCGCGCATCTCGATCTCGCCGCGACCAGCATCTCGCGCGGCCTCGCATGGAGCTATCTGCTCGACGGCCAGTTCGAGCTCGCACGCCGCACGATCGACTGGGTCGTGCAGGACCTCGAGGTGCGCGGACAGCGCGCGCTGCAAAGCGACGTCTACTTCGGCGCGCGCTGGGTGCGCGAGGGCGTGCTCTACGGCTGCGACGACATTCCGGCGGCCGAGGAGAGCGCGCGCGAAACCTGGGAGATGGCGCGCAAAGGGGGCAACCGCACGGCGCAGGCGGGCGCTGCGGCGACGATCGCGCAAGCCTGCTTCGAGCACACCGACTACGGCGAGGCCGTACGCTGGGCCGACCGCAGCCTCGAGATCTCGCAAGCGATCGGCAGCCTGGCGGGGATCCGCATCTCCGCCGCGGTCGCGCTTGCGGCGCGCCTCGAGCTCGGCGAGCTGGCCGACGCCGCCGCGTACGTCGACGCGATCGAGGAAGGCCTCGCCCAAGGCGGCAACCTGCCGCTCAATGGGCGGCTCGTGCTCGAGGCTCTCCTCGCGGTCGGCGAGGTGACGCGCGCGAAGCGCATCGCCGACATCGCCAACGGCCGTGGCGGCGGCCGCCTGCGCGAGGCGACCATCACGTCGTCCCTGGGCGACATCATGTTCCGCCTCGGGCCCGCGCACTGGATCGAGGCGGAACGCTGGTACACGCACGCGCTCGGCGTCGCCCAAGCGATCTCCTCGCGCTCGACCGAGGTCGCCGCCTTGCTCGGGCTCGCCGAGCTTGCGATCGCGCGCGGCGACCGCGAGACCGCGCGTCGCCAGATCGCCCTCGCGCTCGGGCACTGCCGCGCGCTCGGCCTCCGCCGCTCGCAGCGTCGCGCCGAGCGGCTCGCCACCGACGCCGCGGAAGACGCGAAGCAGCTCGCCTGACCTGGACCGACCTTCGTTCTCCGCGCGACTCAATCGCGGTGACACGTCGTTCGGGGTCGCCGCTGCCGTCGGCGCCTTCTCGCCGCGCTCGGCGCGGCGAGAATCGCCTATCTGGTCGTGGTGCGGCCGTGACGGCGGCGCGCGGGGATCGCGAATGCCGCGCCCCGCGATCTGCGTCCGAATCATGTCATTGCGGCGAGCGCAAAAGTCCTGCATACAGGTAAGGCAGCAGCAACCACCGTGCCGCGCCCCCGCGGCCTCCGGCGCTCGTAAGCGCCGTGCTCGTTCCTGGGTCGTGACGTGCGCCTCCGCCGCGACGTCACGTTTCGGCAAGTGCCGCGTGCCGGTGTTTGCAATTTTGGGAAGACGTGGAGCGATAGAATGCCCGTCGTGCCAGAGGAGCATCCGCCGACGACCCCCGTCGTGCCGGAGGAGCACACACCGACGATCCCGGTGATGCCGGAGGACCAGGAGCCGGTGCAGATGCAAGACGCGCTACCGGAAGCGCGTCGCGGACGACGCCGGCGCGGCCGCCGTCGCGGCCGCCGTCATCTGATTCCCGGCGCCGCGCCGGCGACCGGTCGCATCGTCGCCGCTGCCCGCCGTCTCGGAATCGCGCGACTCCGTCCGGAGCAGGAACGCATCATCGCGGACGCCCTCGGCGGGCGGGACGTGCTCGGCGTCTTGCCGACCGGCTTCGGGAAATCGGCCTGCTACCAGGTGCCGTCGATGGTGCTCGCCAAGCCGACGGTGCTGGTGTCGCCGCTCCTCGCCCTCCTCCAAGATCAGCACGCCAAGCTCCTCGCGCGCGGTATCGCCAGCGTCCGTCTCGACGGCACCGTCCGCGGGCCGGCCCGGCGCGAGGCGCTCGCGCGCATCGCCGCGGGCGGGCCCGTGTTGGTCATGACGACCCCGGAGACACTCGGCTCGCCCGAGCTCGCCGAGGCGCTCGCCGGCAGCGGCCTCGCCCTCGCCGCCGTCGACGAGGCGCATTGCGTCTCCGAGTGGGGCCACGATTTCCGTCCGGCGTACCTGCGGATCGGCGAGCAGCTGAAGAAGCTCGGCAGCCCGCCGACGCTCGCGCTCACCGCGACCGCGACGACGAAAGTCCGCGAGGACATCAGCCGCTTTCTCGCACTGCGCGAGCCCGACATCGTCGCGAGCTCGCCGCATCGCTCGAACCTCGCCTTCCAAGTGCTGTCGGCGACCGGCGACCAGCGCTCACGGGCGCTCGCCCGCTTCGCGTACCGCTTGCAGCGGCCCGGCATCATCTACTGCGCGACGACGCGCGAGGTCGACACCGTGTACGCCGGGCTGTGCGCGCTCGGCGTTCCGGCGCACCATTATCACGGCAAGATGACCGGCAAGGAGCGCACCGCGGAGCAGGAGCTCTACATGAAAGCCGGCCGCCGCACCGTCATGGTCGCGACGAGCGCGTTCGGCCTCGGCATCGACAAGCCCGACATTCGCTACATCATCCATCACCAAGCGCCGGCGTCACTCGAGCAGTACGTGCAGGAGGCCGGCCGCGCCGGGCGTGACGGCCGTCGCGCCGACTGCATCCTCCTCTACGACCCGGAAGACCGCAGCATCCACGAGGCGCTCTTGTCGAAGAGCCGCGTCCGCCCCGATCAGCTCTACAAGGTCGGGGCCGCGCTCGCGGCGTGGGCGGGCGAGGAGCGCGCGCCGTCGGTCGCCGCGCTGGCGCTCTCCGCGTCGCTCGGCCCGCGCGCGACGCAAGCGCTGCTCGCGATCCTCGAAGAGGTCGGACTCATCCGCCTGCAGGACGGCGACGTCGAGGTCCTCGTCCCGAGCGACAAGATCGAGGAGGAGGCGCGGAGCCTCTCCGGCCGTTTCGCGACGCAGCGGACACAGGACTCGCGCCGCCTCGATACCGTCGCCGAGTACACGAGCAGCCCGGAATGCCGCGCCGTCTTTCTCCGTAAGTACTTCGGCGAGGACGGCGGGGCACCTTGTCGGATCTGCGACGTCTGCCGCGGCGTCACCGCCCGCGCACCACAGGTCATCCAGCCGCTGCAGCGCCGCAGACGCATGCGCCTGCCGCGCGGCCTCGCGCGCGCCGCCGCCGCCCGTGCGCGCCAGCTACATCGCCGCGGCCGTCCGAGCGCGCCACCCAGCGCAGCAACGGCCTCCGTACCGACGACGCTCGCCGATGCGCCCCCGGACGCCGTCGACACACCGGTCGCGCCGTTGTCCGGCGCGCCGGTGCCACTCTCCGCCGCGGACGGAACCGCATTGGACGCGGGTGGCCCGGCGACGGCGGCGACGCAGCCGACGGCCGACGCCGCACCCGAGGCTCCGCGGCGCGGTCGGCGACGCCGCCGGCGGCGACGCCGACGTCGCGCCGCCGGCACCGCTGCCGCCGCGTCAGCGCCCTCTCAGCAGGAGTGAGCGCGGTCGCGCGGCAGCGCGCCGGAGCCCGTCAGCGCTCGCTGAATACGCTGTCGGCGATGCCCGTGTCGTACTCGATGTCGCTCAGGGTGATCGTCGTCGACGTCCGCTGCGGAATCGTCTCCATCTTGATCTCGGTCGCGGTCGGATAGCCTCCGATCTTCTTCACCCCGCCGAGCGTGCGCACCTTCCACAGCACGCCGCTGCGGTCGTAGTACTCGGTGCGCAGTGGCAGGTAATTCTTCCTGTCGATGCAACGATCGATGCGGCCGTACCACCAGCCGCGGCTCGGGATCGACTCGACGTGGTAACAGGCGGGATCTTTCGACTCTTTCAACCGGTGTTGCTGGTACTCGAGCTGCTGCAGCCCGAGATCCTCGTAGTTGAAGTCGGTGCCGAGAAAGCTCTCACCGCGGGTGTCGGCGTCGATTTGTCGCACCCGTCGCAGCGACGGCAGGTAGATTTGCGTCTTCGTCGCGCCATCGCCCGCGCGTTCGACGGCGACCTCGGTCCCGCGGAGGTCGATCGGGTCGTCGAAGACGATCCGGAATCGTGACGTCGGGCCGCTGCGACGATAGAGGTGCCCCGTCCACCTCACGACCTCGCCACGCTCGTTCGCGATCGAGAACACGGCCGTCGCTTTCATGTCCTTGCCGGGCTCCGTCGCGTTCCTTGTGCGCGTGAGCACCTCGCTGACATCGATGCCCTGCGCCGGTTGCGCCGCGAACATGACGAGGATCCCTGCCGCGAGCACGCCAATCCACCGCCGATGGTGCATCTGCATCATGTGCCCTCCTTTGCGGCGGGGATTCTCGTGCGAAGCACCGACGTGCGCAAGCGCTCCCGGTGCGGTCACTCGCGGCCGGTACGGATCCAGTGCACGCCGATCGCGGCGAGGAGCAGGCTTACGATCTTCGACGGCGCGCGAGCATCGTGGCGCGGCGGTTCAGCCGGGGATGGAGTGCGCCTCGGCCAGCCAGGCTGCGACCGACGCATCGGCGGGCATGCGCCAGTCGCCGCGCGGCGACAGCGACCCGCCCGAGCCGACCTTCGGCGAGTCCGGCACGCAATCGCGTTTGAACTGATTTGCGAAGAAGCGCTCGAGGAAGAGCACGAGGCGCTCGCGGATCGCCGCGAGCGGATAGCGGTCGCCGAACGCGTGCACGGCGAGGCGCGCGATGCGGCGCGGGCCGAAGCCGAAGCGCAAGAACCAGTAGAGGAAGAAGTCGTGCAGCTCGTACGGTCCGAGGGTGTCCTCGGTCGCCGCCGACACGCCGTTGTCGCCGAGCGGCAAGAGCTCCGGGCTGATCGGCGTCGCGAGCACGTCCTGCAGCGTCGCCGCCGTCGCCGCCTCGTCGGCGAAGACGTGGCGCGCCGCCCAGGCGACCAGCGCCGACACGAGCGTCTTCGGCACGCCCGCGTTCACCGCGTAGTGCGACATGTGGTCGCCGCCGTACGTCGACCAGCCGAGCGCCAGCTCCGAGAGGTCGCCGGTGCCGAGATCGATGGCGCGGTTCTCGGAGGCGAACGAGAACAGCAGGAACTTCCGGCTCCACGCCTGGACGTTCTCGAACGTGAGATCGTGCCGCGCCGGCTCGTGGCCGATCGCCGCGAAGACGCTGCTCGCGAGCGCGCGCACGTCGGCCTCGCGGAAGCTCGCGCCGAGCGCACGCACCAGCGCGCAGGCGTTCGCGTATGTGCGCGACGACGTGCCGAAGCCCGGCATCGTGACGCCGAGGAGATGCGTCCGCGGTATCTCGAGCAGGTCGAGCGCATGCGCGGCGACCAGGAGCGCGAGCGTCGAGTCCTGCCCTCCCGAGACGCCGAGCACCATACGACGTCCCGCGTCCGGCAGCGCGACCAGCCGGCGCGCGAGCGACGTCGTCAAGATGTGGAACACCTCGGCGCAGCGCTGGTCGAGACGCGCCGGGTCGGCCGGGACGAACGGGTACGGCTCGACGCGGCGCTCGAGGCGGTGGAACACCTCCGCCCCGCGGCGCTCCGCCTGCCCCTCGACCGCGACGACGCGAAACGCCGTCGCATGGCGCGCGGCGTTCTGGCCGAACGACGTCTGGCGCATGCGGTCCTCGACCAGCACGCGCGGGTCGACGTCGGCGAGCGCGAGCGTCCCCGTCAGGCCGAAGCGCGCGGTCTCGGCGAGGATCTCGCCGCGTTCGGCGATGATCCCCTGCCCGTCCCAGGCGAGATCGGCGGTCGACTCGCCGAAGCCGGCGGCGCTGTACATCTGCACCGCCAGGTTCTTCGCCGACGAGCTGCGCACCAGCTCGTCGCGGTAGTCGCTCTTCGCCACCGTGACGTTCGACGCCGAGAGGTTCGCGAGCACCGTCGCGCCCGCGAGCGCGGCGAGCGTCCCCGGCGGGATCGGCACCCAGAGGTCCTCGCAAATGTCGCAGTGCAGGACGAACCCCGGGAGGTGCGCCGGGCGGACGAGGACGTCGGTGCCGAACGGGACGCGCGTGCCGAGGAGGTCGATCGTGTCGCTGCGCGCCTCGGCCGCGGGACGAAACCAGCGCAGCTCGTAGAACTCGCGGTAGTTCGGCGGATACGCCTTCGCGGCGACGGCGAGCGGACGGCCGCCGTAGAGCGTCACCGCCGTATTGAAGAGCAGGCCGTCGGCGACGAGCGGCATGCCGACCGAGACGAGGAGATTCCAGCCGGCGGTCGCGCGCGCAATCCTCTCGAGCGCCTGGAGCGACGCGCCGAGCAGCGTCTCCTGGAAGAACAGGTCGCCGCACGAGTACGCGCTGAGACCGAGCTCCGGACAGAGCGCGTAGTGCGCGCCCGCGGTATGCACGCGCGTCAAGATGCGGAGGTGCGCCTCGGCGTTGAACGTCGGATCGGCGACGCGCACCTCCGGCACGCACACCGCCACGCGCACGAAGCCGTGCGCCCGCACGTCGAGGAAATCGGTCAGCGCGCTCATCGTCTCGTCACGAGAGCGGAATCGCCACCCGGACACCTACGTCCGCCGCGACCCGCAATGCTCCGAGCATAGCGCTGTAGGGACGAATTCCGAAGGCCGGCTTATGGAGGGTCGTCGTAGCGACGTACCATCGGCCCTGGCGAGACGCATGGATGGCGACGTCGCCCACGGTACCGTGGAGGTCGAGCTTGCCGGCGATCCGCAGCCCCGCGTCGCCCGCGGCCGGCTCGGGTGGGGCCGAGGAACGGAAGCGAATCGTCGGGTAGCGCTGCACGTCGAGGACGTCGCGCATCGTCGCGGCGATCGTCTGCAGGTCACCGGCGGCGAGGAGCCCCGGCGCCTCCTCGTCGCCGCGGAGCGCGCCGACGACGCGCAGCGACGCCGCGTCGAGCTCCGCGGAGATCGCGCCCGTGACGTCGTCGACGACGAGCGTGAACGTCTCGACGCGGATCTTCAAATCGTGCGCGAACGCCGAGAACAGCCCTTCGGCGCGGGTGAAGACGAGACATTCCGCCGTCGCTGCGTCGAAGCGCACGCCCGGCGCTCACGCGGCGGGCGCGACGCCGCGTCGTCGCGCCGCAACCGTCGGGCGCGGCGACGTCACCGCGTCTTGCCGTGCCGGGACCACGTCGCGGCCGGCTTCACCGGGGGCGACGACGTGCCGTCGCCGCGCGCGCGGTCTTCTTGCGCGTGCCGCCGCGACGGCGGCGCAGCGCCGAGCGGATCGCCGACGGTCGCAGCGTCAACACCGGCACCGGCGAGTGACGCACGACCTTCTCGGCGACGCTGCCGATCACCAGGTGCGCGAGGCCGGTGCGCCCGAGCGTCGCCATGACGATCGAGTCGGCGGCGCGCGCCGCTTGCACGATGCAGTGGTGGGGATCGCCGATCACGACGCGCGCGGTCACGTTCCGGACCCGCGTGCCGACGACGCGCGCGACCTCCGCGTCGAGCCGCTTCCGCGCGTCGGCGCGGAGATCCTCGGGCGGGATCCAGACCGGCATCTCGGCGGCGCCGGCGAACGTGCTCACGGGATAGACCGGGGCGATCGCGTGCACGACCGTCAACGTCCCACGATGCCGTGCCGCCAAGTCGGCGGCGACGTCGAGAGCCGCGGCAGCGGCGGCGGAGAAGTCGTGCGGCACGAGAATGCGTCGAAAGATCTGGATCATCCTCCCTCCTGGGGTGTAGTCGCGTGCACGGGCGCGTCGCGCAAGTGGCGCGCGAAGAACGCCAGCATGCGACGCCACGAATCCTCCGCGGCGGCGGCGTTGTACTCGACGTGCAGGAGCGGGCGCGCGAGCCACGCCAACAACGGATGCCCGGCGTCGCTCATGTAGGAGTGCCCGGCGTCCTCGTACATGCGGAGGTCGTGCTCCTTGCCGAGCTCGTCGAGCGTGGCGATGAGCGCCCGACCTTTCGCCGCGAACATACGGTCGAGGCCGCCGTAGCCGCCCGTCAGCGGGCACGCGCGTGCGAGCTCCACGCGCGGCCGGGTGTCCGCGTAGAAAATGCCGGCGACGTCGACGCGCGCGCGCGTGGCGAGGAGCAGCGCGAACCCCCCGCCCATGCAAAAGCCGGCGACGCCGATCCGCGCGACGTCCGGCCGCGCCGCGAGCGCGGCGAGCAACGCCTCCAAATCGTCGACCTGCGGGCCGGCGCCGGCACGCAGCGCCAGCATCGCGCGCAGCACGCACGCGACGTGGATGCCGCCGGTCATGAGGTCCGGAACTGCGGCTAGGTAGCCAGCGCCGGCGAAGCGGCGCGCGATGCGGCGGATGTCGTCGTTCACGCCGAAGATCTCGTGGATGACGACGACCCCAGGCCAGGGCGGCGGGCCGGCGGCCGCCGGTGGGCGGAAAATCTCGACCGGTAGCGCGCGACCGTCACGGGTGATCGTCGTCGTCTCGTCGCTGCTCGCGGTCATCGCGGTCCCGAACGCGCGGCCGCGTCGTACCTGGCCGCGGTCCGGAAGTCCAGCTCGTTGGTTGGCCGCGCGGTTTACGGGCGCGCGCCGCGAGCCGGGCGCGAGCTCAGCCGAACGTACGCTGCAAGAGCTCGGCGATCGCGCGCTCGCCGTTCGGCTTGAGAAAGCGCGTCCCGGTGCCGGTGAAGTGCGGGTGGGCGACGACGGGCGCGCCCGCTGCCGCCCAGGCGTCGCCAGTCCAGCGGAACCAGCCGTCGCGCTCTTGATCGAAGACGAAGAGCGGCTTGTTGCAGAGCTTCGCGAACTCGGCGCCCCAGCCGGTGCCACCTTTCACCGTGTCGTCCTTCTGGATGACGCCGACGACGTAGATCTCCTGGCCGTTGTTCACCTGGTGCCAGATGCTTTGGAGGACCTTCTTGAACATCGCGGTATCGGGATAGCGCCGGTGCATGAGCTTCGCGAGGTAGGCGAGGCTCACGTCGCCGTGCTGGAGCTCGGCGTGCGTCAGCACGCGGATGCCGCGCTGGCGCGCGTCCTTGTGGCCGTCGAAGGTGAAGTTCACCTCCTCGATGCCGTGCCGTTCCGCGGCGACACCGAACGCCGCCTCCGCGCCACCGGCGGCGCCACTGAAGAGAACGCAGTCTTCGCGGTTCATCGCGAGCCCCTCCGCCGGCTCTTCTCTCCGATCGAGCGCACGAGGTCAAATTGTGGGGTCGCATGACGTCGTCGACAAGGCATCAACGTGTGAGACGGGCGGCTATTGCGGTCTCGTCACCATCGAGAATCTCGACGGCGTGATCTTCGGCGCATCTCCGACGGGCAGCGTGTCATCGTGACGTCCGTAAGGTCACCTCGAACTGTAGTAGCCGTCGATATCGCGGTCGCCGCAGGCGTACCGGCGGTTCGTCCCGCCGACCCGAGCGGTCGCTAGCACGCCGGGCGCAAACCTCGGAACCGCGCCCCCGGGGAGCCATCAGCCGATCGGATTCCTGGGATTCAGCCGGCACGCTCGGTCGACAGTGCCGTCTCGACGCGCCTGGAGAGCGCGCCGCGAGGTGCGCGTGGCCGGAGGCGCTGGTAGGATGCACACCGCGCATGCATGACATCGGGTTCGATCCGCTCGTCGCCGAGTGGTTCCGCGCGCGCTTCGCGGCGCCGACGCCGCCGCAGGAGGCCGGCTGGCGCGCGATCGCCGCCGGACGCGACGCGCTCATCGCCGCGCCGACGGGTTCCGGGAAGACGCTCGCGGCGTTTCTCTGGGCGATCGACGAGCTCGTCCGCCAAGCACGCAGCGGCTGGCTCGACGACCGCACGCAGGTCGTCTACGTGTCACCGCTGAAGGCCCTCGGCAACGACATCCACCGCAACCTGGAAGAGCCGCTCGCGGAGATCCGCGCGCGCGCGCTCGCCGCTGGGGACGCCCTGCCGCCGATCCGCGTCGCGGTGCGGAGCGGCGACACGCCGCCCGCCGAGCGGCAGGCGATGACGAAGCGGCCGCCGCACATCCTCATCACGACGCCCGAGTCGTTCTACATCCTGCTCACCGCCGAGAAGAGCCGGCGCGCGCTCGCCGACGCGCGGACGGTGATCGTCGACGAGATCCACGCCGTCGCCGGCGACAAGCGCGGCGCGCACCTCGCGCTCTCGCTCGAGCGTCTCGACGCCCTAACGGGCCGGCGCGTGCAACGGATCGGCCTCTCGGCGACGCAGAAGCCGATCGCCGAGATCGCGCGCCTTCTCGTCGGCACGCGGCGGCTTCTGCCGGACGGCGCGCCCGATTGCGAGGTCGTCGACACCGGCCACCGGCGCGCGATGGAGCTCGCGATCGAGACGACCGGCCTCGACCTCGGGCCGATGGCAACGCACGAGCTCTGGGCCGAGATCTACGACCGCATCGTCGGCCACGTCGGCACGCACCGGACGACGATCGTCTTCGTCAACACGCGCCGGCTCGTCGAGCGCATCGCGCACGCGCTCAGCGAGCGCCTCGGCGACGATCGCGTCGTCGCCCACCACGGCAGCCTCGCGAAGCGCATCCGTCTCGACGCCGAGCAGCGGCTCAAATCCGGGGCGGTGCCGGTCGTCGTCGCCACCGCATCGCTCGAGCTCGGCATCGACGTCGGCCACGTCGACCTCGTCTGCCACATCGGCGCGCCGCGCGCGCTCGCGACCTTGCTGCAACGGGTCGGCCGCTCCGGCCACTGGCTCGGCAGCGTCCCGAAGGGCATCTTCTTCCCGCTGACGCGCGACGAGCTGGTGCAGACCGCCGCCGCCGTCCGCGCGATCCGCGCCGGCGAGCTCGACACGCTGCACCTGCCGGCGAAGCCGCTCGACGTCCTCGCGCAGCAAATGGTCGCGACCGCCGCCGCCGAGGACGTCGCGGAAGCGGATCTGTGGACGTTGGTTCGCGGTGCGTACCCATATCGCGACTTGACGCGCGCCGAGTTCGACGCGGTGCTGACGATGCTCGCTGAAGGCGTCGCGACCCGGCGCGGGCGGCGCTCGGCACACCTGCATCACGACCGCGTCCACGGCCGCATCCGCGGCCGCCGCGGCGCCCGTCTCGCCGCGATCACCAGCGGCGGCGCGATTCCCGACACCGCCGACTACGAGGTCGTCGAGGAGCCGACGGGCGCGCACGTCGGCAAGGTGAACGAAGACTTCGCCGTCGAGAGCATGGCGGGTGATATCTTCCTCCTCGGCAACCACTCGTGGCGTATCCGCCGCGTCGAGGCGGGGCGCGTGCGCGTCGAGGACGCCGGACAGACGCCGCCGACGATCCCGTTCTGGCTCGGCGAGTCGCCGGCGCGGACGCTCGAGCTGTCGCGCGCGGTCTCCGACCTCCGCGCCGACGTCGCGGCGCGCGTGCGCGAGATCGCCGTCACCGCGGCCCCGCTCGACGTCAGCGGCGAGGCAGCGGTGCCGGACTCGTCCGCCGCGGCCGTGGCCGAGGCGACTGACGCCGCCGAAGAAACCGGTGCGCGCGGCGACGCCGTGGCAACGAGCGGCGAAAACCGTCCGCACCGATACGTGTCCCCGGCGGCGACGTTCGCACCAGTGGTCGACTGGCTCGCCGCCGAATGCGACGTCGATCGCGGCGGCGCCGAGCAGATCGTCGAGTACGTGCGGGCGACGCTCGCCGCGCTCGGCACCGTGCCGACGTGCGACACCGTCGTGGCCGAGCGTTTCTTCGACGAGAGCGGCGGCATGCAGCTCGTTCTGCACGCGCCGTTCGGCGGCGCCGTGAACCGCGCGTGGGGCCTCGCGCTCCGCAAGCGCTTTTGCGTGAGCTTCGATCTCGAGCTGCAAGCGGCCGCGACCGACGACGGCATCGTCGTCTCGCTCGGCGAGCAGCACAGCTTCCCATTGGCAACGGTCTTCGCGATGGTGCGGCACGCGACGCTCGACGCCGACCTCGTCCAGGCGGCGCTCGCGGCACCGATGTTCGGCACCCGCTGGCGATGGAACGCGACGCGCGCCCTCGCGCTCCTGCGCCACACCGGCGGGAAGCGCGTGCCGATGCCGATCCAACGCATGCGCGCCGAGGACCTCCTGGCGGCCGTCTTCCCGGCCCAGGTCGCGTGCGGAGACAACCACGTCGGACCGATCGTGCCGCCCGAGCACCCGCTCGTCGACGAAACGCTCGCCAATTGCTTGCACGAGGCGATGGACGTCGACGGTCTGCGCGCGGTGCTGACCGCGATCGAGCGCGGGACGATCCGGACGGTCGCGGTCGAGACCCCTGCCCCGTCGCCGATGTCGCACGAGATCCTGAACGCCAACCCATACGCGTACCTCGACGACGCGCCGCTCGAGGAGCGCCGCGCCCGCGCCGTGGCGCTGCGCCGCACCGATCCCGATCTCGCCGCCGGGATCGGCGCGCTCGACGCGGCGGCGATCGATGAGGTGCGCCGCCAAGCGTGGCCCGACGTGCGCGAGCCCGACGAGCTGCACGACGCGCTCTTGAGCCTCGTCGTCCTACCGCTCGAGGACCTTGGCGACTGGGAGGGTTTCGCCGACGTGCTCCGAGCATCCGGCCGCGTCGCCGACGTGGGCTGGCACACCGGCACGCGCGCGCGGCGCGGCGTCGTCGCGACCGAGCGCGTCGCGCTCGCGCGGCGCGCGCTCGCCGCCGCGCACGTGACGCTCACGGCCGAGGGCGAGCGACACCTGGCTGCCTATCCCGATCCCGAGCTCGACCCGGAGTCGGCGTGCACGGCGATCGTGCGCGGGTGGCTCGAGTGCGTCGGACCGACGACGGTCGCACAGCTCGCGGAGCGGATAGGTCTGGCGCCGCCCAGTGTGGACGCGGCGCTCGCACGCCTCGAATCGGAAGGCATCACGCTGCAAGGCCGATTCACTCCCGGCGTCGACGGCGTCGAGTGGTGCGAGCGCCGGCTCCTCGCGCGCATTCACCGCATGACGATCGGCCGTCTGCGGCGCGAGATCGAGCCCGTGCAGCCGGCGGACTTCCTGCGCTACCTGTTTCGCTGGCAGCACGTCATGCCCGGGACGCGTCTCCACGGGCGTGACGGCCTGGCCGCCGTCCTCCGCCAGCTGCACGGCCTCGAGCTGCCGGCGCCCTCGTGGGAGCAGAGCGTGCTCGGGGCGCGCGTCGAGGACTACGAGCCGGCGTTGCTCGATGAGCTCTGCCTCGGCGGCGTCGTCGCCTGGGGGCGCTTCTCGCCGCCGGCGTCCGCGCGCGACGACGAGCCGGCGGATGACGCCGCAACCGGCGCCGAGCGCGCTCGCGACGCGCGCCGCGGGCGCGGCGGGGACGTCGCCGCGAGGACCCGGCTCGCGCGCTCCCGCGCCGCCCGCCGCCGCGCCGCACCCACCCGCGTCGCCCCGCTCGCCCTCGCGCTGCGCGACGACTTGGCTCCTCTGCTCGCGACGCGCGGCGATCGTGGCGACGTCCCGCTCTCGCACCAGGCGCGGATCATCGCCGACTTCCTCGGCCGCGAGGGCGCCTCGTTTCTCGGCGACATCGCTCGCGCGACCGCGCTACTCCCGAGCGCCGCCGAGGACGCGCTCTGGGAGCTCGTCGCGCGCGGGCTGGTGACCGGCGACGGCTTCGCCGGACTGCGCGCGCTCCTGGCGCCGCCCGAGTCGCCGCGTCCCGAGCGCCGTTTGCGGGCGCTGCGCGGCGGCCGCGCGCCGCGCCGGCCGCTGCCGATCGGCCGCTGGGCACTGCTCCGTCCACGGCCGGGCGAGGCGCGCGCCGACGATCTCGCCGAGGACGCGGCGCGACAGCTCCTGCGCCGCTACGGCGTCGTCGTGCGCGAGCTTCTCGCCCGCGAGACGCTGGTGCCGCCGTGGCGGACGCTGCTCGGCGTCTATCGGCGACTCGAGGCGCGCGGTGAGGTGCGCGGCGGGCGCTTCATCGCCGGCCTCGTCGGCGAGCAGTTCGCGCTGCCGGAAGCGGTCGAGGCGCTGCGCGCAACGCGCCGCGAGAACGACCACGGCCACATCGTCGTCATCGCCGCCGGCGATCCCCTCAACCTCGTCGGCATCGTGACCCCGGGCGCGCGTGTGTCGCCGCTCTCGGGCCAGGTGATCGCGTTCGCGGACGGCGTGCCGATCGAAGTCGGCGATCTCGGCGTCGTGCGCAGTCGGCTCCGCAGCCGCGCGCTCAGCGGCGCCTGACGCAGCCACGCAGCGCTTCGCCGCCAGACGATGCGGCGGCGGCGTCCGTCGCGCGTCGCGTCAGACGTGGTTGCGAAGCATCAGCTCCTTCGGGTGCGGGTTCAGGTAGACCTGCTCCTTCATGCACGCGACGTCGTGCCGCTCGACGTGATGGCGCAAGACCGTGATCGGAACTACGAGCGGCACGATGCCGCGTCGATAATCGTCGATCACGGTGGCGAGCTCACGGCGCTCGCCAGACGAGAGGTGCGCACGGCAGAACCCGGCGATCTGCCGCAGGGCGTTCACGTGCTTCGTCATGGTCGCCGGGACGGCGAGGGCCGCCATCAAGCCATCGCCGTAGCGGCGCGCGTGCGCCGCGGGTCGCGCGCCGCCGCGCGCGGCGACGAGTCGGCCGAGCGCCGCGGACGCGCGCGGGCTGTGCGCCAGAATGAGACACTCGTGTGCGATGTGGAACGCGACGAGCGCGCCCCGCGTCGGGCGGACGAGCAGCGATCGCAGCCGGCGATAGCAGAAGATGCGCTCGATGAAGTTCTCGCGCAGTAGCGGATCCTGCAACCGTCCTTCCTCCTCGACGGGGATCGACGGGTAGGCGGCCGTGAACGCCGCCGCGAAGAGCCCGCGCCCGCGGCGGGTCGGAGCACCGCCCGCCTGAGACGCGCGGGTGCGTCGCGACGCGCCGCGCGGCGGCGGCGTGCCGCTCGCGGCATACACGCGTACGCGCTCGAGACCGCAACTCGGCGAGTCCTTCTTGAAGACGTACCCGCAGAGGTCGAGCGCGGCGAGCGCGCGCACCCGCGCCGCCGCGAAGCGCCGCATCGCGACCGTGTGATCGCGACCCGTTCGGGTGCCAATCATGCGCGGCGCCGCGGGATCGCCGACGAGATGCACGGCTTCCCGCGGCACACCCATCCCGGCCTCGACCTCGGGACAGACGGGGACCCACTCGACGTACGGCGCGAGGACGTCGGTCAGAAATCGGTCGCGCTTGTTGCCGCCGTCGTAGCGGACGGCCGCGCCGAGAAGACAGCTGCTGACGCCGAGCCGCAGCGGCCGCGCGGCGTTCGAGGTGGCCGTGGCCGACACGACCGGCAGTCTAGCGACAGCCGGCCATCCCGGCCACGGCGGCAATTGCATTCGTGAAGGCGTATCGCCATCATGCGCCGACATCATATCCGGGGAGGAGGGTGCATCCATGCATCGAATGATCGCCATCGCCGTAGTCATGCTGTCAGCCGCCGCATGCTCGCAGGGTAGCCAGGTCGCAGTCGCGACGTTGCAGCCGAAGAGCGGTACGCAAGTCACGGGAACGGTGACGTTCAGCCAGAAGGGCGACAAGGTCGAGGTCGTCGCCAACGTGAAGTCCCTTTCTCCGGGCAAGCACGGCATCCACGTGCACGAGAAGGGTGACTGCAGCGCCTCCGACGCGTCGTCGGCCGGCGGTCACTTCGCGCCGGGCGGCGGGCAGCATGCCGGCCCCACCGACCCGAAGCGCCACGCCGGTGATCTCGGCAACCTCGAAGCCGACGCCAACGGCAACGCGACGTTCACCATCACGACCGACGCGCTCCGCGTCGGCTCGGGCGATCGCGACGTCATCGGCAGGTCGATCATCATTCACGGCGATCCCGACGACCTCACGACGCAACCGTCCGGCAATTCCGGCGGCCGCATCGCCTGCGGCGTCATCGAAAAGAAGGATTGACCGATCGGGACGCGCAGTAGCGCGTCGATCTGGCGGATGGAGCGGCGAAGCGCGCAACAGCGCTTCGCCGCTCCACTGCTGCGCTTCGCTCGCCTCACTGCCCCGCCAGCTCGCGGACGCGCGCCACGCTGTCGATCTCCGCGACGGGCTTGTCGTCGCGGATGCGGACGATGCGCGGGAAGCGCAGCGCGTAGCCCGCGGCGTGGCGGCTCGACGGCTGCACCGTATCGAACGTCACCTCGAGGACGACCTCGGGGCGGACACGATGAAAGCCGCCGACGCGCTCGAGCGTGAGCGCCTCGAAGCGTCGTGTCATGGCCGCGATCTCGGCGTCGGTGAGCCCGTTGTACGCTTTACCGACGGTCAGGAGCGTCGGATCGTCCTCGGACGCACGCACCGCGAACGTGTAGTCCGAGAGCACGGCACGCCGGCGACCGTGACCGCGCTCGACGGCGACGACGACGACATCGAGCGTCGCGAGCGGCCGCTTGAGCTTGATCCACGCGCCGCCGCGCCGGCCGGGCGTATACGGTGCCGTCGGATCCTTGGCGATGATCCCTTCGTTTCCCGCTGCGCGGGCGGCGACGAACGCGGTTTCGACGCCCTCGGCATCTTCGACGAGCGTCGCCGGCGCGAGGCGCACGGCGACGCCGGGCCATGCGATCGCTTCGAGCCGCGCGCGCCGTGCACCGTACGGCTCGTCGACGACGAGCGCCCCCGCGGCTGCGAGCACGTCGTACACGACGAGCGCCACCGGCACCTCGGCGAGGAGCGCCACATGCGGACGTTTCCGTCCGAGCCGCCGCTGCAAGGCGCTGAACGGCAGCGCGCGCTGCGGCGTCGCGCGATCATACGCGATCAGCTCGCCGTCGAGCACGAGCCCCGACGGCAGCGCCGCGAGCGCCGCGGTCACCTCCGGGTAACCGTGATCGATCGCGTCGAGCGTGCGCGAGAAGAGGACGACGCGACCGTCGCCGATGTGCGCCTGGGCGCGGATGCCGTCGTACTTGTCCTCGACGGCGAACGGCGCCGGGAGCGCCGCGGCGACGGCCTCGGCAGTCGGCAGCGGCTGCGCCAGCATGAAGCCGATCGGATGGAAGAGCGCGAGCGTCGCCGTCGCGAGCGCGCCGCGCCGTGCGAGCTGCGCGACCTCGCCGACGTCTCCGCGCAGGAGATTGGCGCGGCGGACCGCGGCGAGCGGACACGAGAACGTCTTCGCCAGCGCCTCCTCGACTTGCGCTTCCTTGAGACCGATGCGCAGCTCGCCGCCGAGGAGCTTGAGGAGATAGCGTGCCTCGAGCGCACCGAGCGCCCCGAGCATCTCCCGCATCGCCGCACGCCGCGCGTTCGTGCCACCGGCGTCGGCGAGCGTCCGGCAGAAGCGCTCGACGGCGACGAGCGTCGTGCGACTCGCCGGCCACGAGGCCAGCACCTCGCCGGCGAGGTCGCCGAGATCGCCATGGGCGACGTAGCGCTCGCCGAGCTCCGCCTCGTCGCGTCCGCTCACCGCCGCGAGCGCGCCGAACACGATCGCCCCGCCGACCTGCGTCGTCCGCGCGTCGTGGCGCGGGAACACGACGCCGGAAAAGAAGCGTGCCGCGATCGCCAGCGACGCGTCGTCGAGGCGCGGGAGATAGTCGGCGAGGAGAGCGCCTTTCTCGAGGCGACGCGTCGTGCCGCGGATCGCGTCTGCGACCTCCGCCCAAGCGCGCAGCGTCGAAGGATCGGAACCGTCGCTCACACGGTCATTCTATCGAGATGCGCGCCGCTGTCGCGGCGGTCGACGTAACGAGCGCGGCCGGTCGCGGCGCGGCGGCGCTGCCACGCATCACGGCCGCTTCGGCGCGTCGCGACCGGTGAGATAGTCGCCGAGGAGGCCCTTCGTGTGCTCCGCCTCGTGGCAGTAGACGCAGAGGTTCTCCCAATTGCTACCGTCGGGCGGATTGTTGTCGTGGTTGCCGTCTTTGTGGTGGACGGTGAGGAGATGCAGCGTGTCGGCCTCGAACTCGCGGGCGCAGCGCGCGCAGATCCACCCGTGGAGCGCGAGCGAACGCTCACGATAACCCTGCGCGCGCGCCCCCTGCTTCGCTTTCGCCTGGCGCACGATGTCCTCGAGCGACGGGCGCGTCGGGCCGGCGGCAGCCTTGGATTCGGAGCGCAAGGCGCGGCGGCGCGACGGCCGGAAGCTCCGCGTCACGACGCACCTACAGCTTCAGGACGTCGGGCAGCTCTTCCGGCGCGAAGCGGACGCCGACGTAGAACGCGCCGAAGAGTCCGTAGCGCGCGCTCGCGGCGTCG